>Ga0123355_10010802_pt1 | contig 14036 bp, 8 predicted proteins | sample TergutEmb28metaG_3_FD_89872 | JGI IMG/M metagenome (GOLD analysis project Ga0123355, IMG submission 89872) | Embiratermes neotenicus P1 segment gut microbial communities from Petit-Saut dam, French Guiana - Emb289 P1 | ecosystem: Host-associated > Arthropoda: Insects > Digestive system > Gut ... | reverse complement strand
CTCTAATTGCAGTCCTTCATCTAGGAAGTGTGTCATCCCCGTTGTGTGTATGAAACTGGGAAAATGGTATTTAGTCAAACACAACTGTATCCCAATAGGCGTATTTAGTGACTATAATAGGCAACTACATGTTTCGGCCTGTACTGGCCATCGTCGCTTTGTCTAAGGAGAAATTAACTAAACTTAAAATCCTAAGTAAAATTCTTTTAAGACACCATGAAGATGGCCAGTACAGGCCGAAACATGTAGTTGCCCATTATAGTAATTACATACACCTATTTGAACACACTTGGTTTTCACTAAATACCAGTTTCCTAGTGCAATCCTTCATGTCCAGTTCATCACGTTGCCTGTAACATCACATCTAGCTCTAGATCTCCCAAAGTATCTGTTCCTCTTTAATAGCAAAGTGAAGACCTTCTTGCATCTGTAATGAAAGAACGAAATATGTATAGAATTTGAGTTGGAACTTCAAGAACTAGCCTTGCTCAGATACACACAGTTATTGCACGCCAGCTACAGGTAAGCTTAACCATCAGTTCAGTGCACTGGGAAATATGTACGGTTAAGGGATATTGATTTTATTTCACTTTAATTTGGCAAAGTATTTGAATTCCTACTGTAAGAAAACTCAGCTGGCAGTTAAATGTACTGGAAAATATGTACGTTTTAGACGAGACAGCTGCCTTATGGCCCTCATAATTGCCTTGCCTTACTCTCACTCTTTTTGGAATAACACGAATCCGACTTGACGGAATTTCATGCAATTATATATTAGAGAATAATTTGAAACTCCTTCGAGAAAATTAAAGGATCATTAAATTGTGACAATAATTATATATATATATATATTTATACATTTTTGATCAATTCTCGATAAAACTTCTTGGATTGAAAATTTCTTGTACCGTGTTGTTGAGAAAACAAAACACATATATTCCGCTTAATAAATTTGTCACGCAATCGTGCGGTTTAGAGGATAATGTGGAAAATAATGTTGAACAAGTCAGGTCACGGTGCGCTTTGCGTGGTGGATAATTTAGGTGACTCACGCATTGAGAGTATTTAATATTTATTGTATTTCAAGGCAGCACTTATTACGCAAACGCATCGAACTCTTATGTTACGCGTACAGTGTCTCTTCTGTTCAATGTTATGTTCCATTGCTGTGCACATTCACAGTGTGTTCTGTGTACCGTGAACCGTCCGTGATAATATGCAGCAGTGCGCTGATACTGCCAACCTTATCGGTAATTGCAGTGCGCTTTGAGATGCAGTATCTCTTCTGTACACGTGCACTGAGGGCTCAGTGTCAGTACAAGTGCAACACAATGTGCGGCACACAAGTGTTTATACGCACGTACCGTGCGCATGTGTTGTACACGTGTATCCATTCAATTTGTTCTTACAGGGAAACAAATTGAGGAAGTGAATGGCGACGTATTACTAGGACAGACGTACGTGAGGTCCCTCCCACCTACCTCCCTCGAAATGATTTTTGGAGTTCAAAGATTTTATCGCCTAAGGGTGGCTGCGCACGAGCGATTTTAATCGCTGCAAAAATAGTAGCAGCGATTACATTCGCTGGCGATTTGTTAAGTGATGCCGCGTTGTAGAAAGACAGTCTCCACGCACAAATTCCGTTACGTCATGCACTACAAGTTTGTAATTGTGTAGTGCCGTACGTGAGGTTTTTCGTCCTACTTGTGTCACTGCTTATAGTTTCCTAGGTTGAAATAGCTAGATTTTACTGACGTCTTTTTAAATGGCACTTGGGTTTAGGTAGCGAGCGTATTGGCACTGGTTATAATATTAAATACGTCGGTACAATCTGCCACCAGTCAGAAAGTTTCTGACATGTACAAGGATAAGTAGTTAGCACCGCCGGACAAATAAAGCAATCAATCAACACGTTCCACACAAAATCAACCACAAATAAGAAAATAAACTGTATTCTACTCTAACTGATATTTGCACTTACAAAAGAATAATATTCCAATTGTAGTTACATTATTATAAAAAATAAAATATTTATTTTGTTACTTTTGTAGTCTAAAAACTTAAAAGTTTAATTTTGGGATTTTGCTAAAGTTATCAAATCTGTTCCAATGTCTGGAATTAACTAGGAGGGGCGAGTCTTCAGCGTCTACAAAATTGGCGAACAATTCGGCAATTCATCCAAGTGAGATGTAAGAGACGAGATAGCGGCTAAAGCCTTTCGTGCGACAGGAGCCCTTCGTTGTGACAAGAACTTCTTCACACCACACGATTTCCCTCTAGCCTCAGAGGACATAGAAGCTGCTCCTTTGTACCATCCTGATTTTGGGGAAGACAAGCCATCAGCCGTCTTTCACTTCTGCTCAAATTCGCCGTCCACTTCAGCGGTGGCTGTAGATCTCGGTAGTCTCTGTGTTCGGCTCAGCCTCAAACAGAAATGATTACCAGGAATATTTCCTGGGGGTAAATGCGGCCGGTGCGTAAGGATGACAACCTACCACCATCCTGTACCTTTGTCACGAAATCTGAGAATCTAAACTTCCGGGAAACCTCAGGGAATTTTCCAGGTTCGTAATGGGACTGCTTTAACTTTACCTTCTTCTTTCACTCCACCTTCATTCAGATATCAGCTCTCTGCTAACCTGGACATACAACCAAATTCTCGTGGTGGAACAGTAAAGTAAATAACGACTCAATCTTACATAAATTTTATTGTGATTACTCAGAAAAAAGAAAATCAAACAGTCCCTTAAATCCACAACCAGTCGGCTTGCGTCGAATGTTCTTCTTGATGCTTAAAAAATACGGAATACTGTGGTGCGTCGGGAGCCAACTGCGTCTGACACTCCATCGGATTCGGACACTGACTTAACTGTTCCTTTCGTTGACGGTTCGACAGAAGAAGAGGAACAAGACGCTGATTTTTAGTTCTGTACTGGTCTCTTCTCTGAGGAACACAGCGTAGAAGATTGGAAACCATGTGCGAAATATTGCAGATGGACACAAACACTGTTTGTTTTTATGGAGGAATATTCTGTTTGTTAGTCTTGTCAGGGATAAACACTGCTTTGTTCTTCCCTTTTATTTGTATTCTTTTAAAATCTGTAACTAATCTTCGTGCTTTCTTTGTAAATTTTTTCACCTCTCCAAATTAGGAACAGGTGTGTGCCTTCAAACTTGTAAGACGGGCTTGGCCGGAACCAGAGCCCAGTCATGATGGCTATGGTACACTGCATCCTGGGCAAATTCTTGGGGGTAGTTTGCCATTACTTTCCCCCGCCTTTAGACGTTCCCACTTTAGCCGCCAGGTGCCTCCGTCCACAACGACGCGAGAGATCCTAGCAGCGAAAAATGGAACTGTGAGCGAGAAAGATATCCGTTATTAATTTTGCCTGAATTTCGAATTCCACGTAAATTTAGGGACCCTTTACATGCCGCAAATCTACGAATGGGAACGACGGCTTTACTTCCCCTCCGAAAGAAGGCGTGCTGAGGGTTTTTTCGCCCTAAAAATCCGTTCGGCTTCGGGCGGGTTTGAACCCACAAACTTGGGTACTAAAGTCCATAATTAGGTAATACGAAATTTTAAGCTAACCAATTTTGCTCACGTCTATCTTCTCATAATTCACGATTTTCATGTAGCAACTGTCTGTACATTAATAAAATAAATTTATATTTGTGTTTTGAAAAGTTTTACGACTTTTGTCTATGTTTATTAGCAGTTCATATAAAACCTCCCCGAAACAGGCGACTTTCCCCTAAGCAACAAAACGTGTTTTGATTCTCTCTACAAATTTGTCTTAGAACTTTCTCATTATAAGTTGCGTTCAGCCAAACCCGATCAAAAATGGATATCGATCTTCAAGTAAAGCACTCATTATTATTGTTATATTCAGTGAACTTTGAATTCTCGGGAGTGATTAAAAATCTCTAGTGTAAAATTTTATGAAAATTCGATCCGAGTTAATCCAAAAAGATTGAAAGGAAGCATGACCATGATAAAGTTGGCAATTCGCATTTTTGACATTGGTTTAAAAGGAACAGACAAACACACAAACTCACACCGTCACAACTTACAGGTGCCACTGTCATATTTCCTTATTAGAAGGCCTTTGAAAGTATTAAATACTTGAGCTGACGGAATATCCCACAGGGCGTAAGTTCGTACATTACAAGTTTCTATCTTATTAACCCTTTTACGCCTAACGACGACTATAGTGGTCGTACCGCACCGCTAACCTCTAAACTTTGCATTTTATATATTTATTCAACCAATATAAGTACCGAATATTTTAAACATTGTGTAGACTCTCCGTTTCTTCCTCTTCAAAATGCAGTTGGTTTCATAAATCTAACATATTTGGTTCCTGTATTATTCATATTTTATACACAGGGTTTGCTAAAATTCAAAATTAATTCCGGCGCCAAAATGTTCTTTATTTTAAACAAGGCATATCGTATACAGCTGTTTAAACAAATGACACAAATTTCATACGGCAGGTCTGGGATATGAATAAATAGTACCTGTTTCACAGAATTAATTGTATTCGATTGTGTGTGTTTGTGTTTGTGCTCCAACGAAAAAACACGGAAATAATACATTGAATCAGCGGCTGAGGGAGATACTCGTTCTGAAGACAGAGGGAGTAGCAGGAGGACGAACAAAATTGCACAGTGAGGAGCTACATGATTTTTACTGGTCAGTGAATGTTGGTGGGAGGTGAACTGAAAGACAGTGGGACAGATGGGACAAGAGAAATGAACTGGAGAAATTAAAAATACACACAAATTTTCACTTGGAAACCTTGAGGTTGCTCGGAGGTAGACCCTTTCATTTCATCATCCCCTGCCTATCCAAACAGTCAGGGGGACAGTCTGCACCCACGTAAACATTTGGGTGACCCACAGGTAACTTGCCGTACTTATGTATTTAGGGATACAGCCTGATAACATCCACATAAAGAATTTATTCCCCCTGCTTTACACTGTAGTAGGTTTTAGTGGCCTCGGTTCTACCCCCGTACAAGGCATCTCGAGTGTTTACTGGAGAATACTTTACATAGGGTTGCGAGAAAATATAATTTTTGAGGTCAGGATTGTCGCACAAGAGATTACTAAACTCACACCCCCCCGATCGAAATAACCTTATAATGAATCTCTTATTTTTTGCAACCTCACTTGAGTCTCCTCATACCGGTTCAGCAGAATTTCTTCAGTGTTGCCGAAGGGCTTATGTCGGTTGGGCATATATTGACACCCGTGCCAAAAGCACCCTAGGTACTTAGAATGTATATTTAATTTACATTTAGCTTGAAACTTGTAAATTGTAAGCTGTAACTGGGAATGGAAATTTTATTTGTACCTTTAGGCAGGGAACGACTGCCACGCATTTTCTTCTTTCAGCATATACCGAAGGTCTTAGAAGCATCGTGCGACTGAAAGTCACGTGACAGTTCGTCTAACTTTCTGGAATAGCTGACGTTACGCTTCGCCTTTATATAAACCCATCAGCACGGTAAACGCGCTCTCATTACGCAACTAATACGCAACGTTTACTTGCACTGTTACTGAGCTACGTTTCCTGAGTTGGTGCAGAAGATTTGTAAAGTGTAATCAACATAGAGTTTGATTGTGAAAAGTGCTATGATCTTCAGGCTGCTAATTTTACAAGGTAAGCCGTGCTGATTGTTTGGAAATTTCGACTAAATTGAGTTGCGTACATTGGGATCGAATTGGGGTTTAATTATACTAAATTCTAAACAGGTTTATGTTCAGGCAAGCTAACTTTTAGCATTTTGAAATTATTTTTGAGCACATTTCCTTACCCCTTGTGTATATATTGTGAACGTAGTTATTTAGTGTATATAGTTAGATGATTTTAGTAGATCGTCTTGGAGCCTTTCTTAATCAGATTAGTGATCTGATTGGTGGCAGCTTAATACTACCCCGAGATAAGCTATACAACCCTTTTCCCATAGTATTTGTCGAGAGAATATTTGGTGGAATCCAGCTCCAGTTCCGACATACACTACATACTCAAAGACCTCCTCCGTCTCAGCACTCTACCAGTCGACTTTCACATTTGGTACTCTAGGCAAATGTACCTCCCTTCCATTACCGGCATGAGTGACATTGTTTCTCGTCCGACCAATTTACGCTGGCAATTGAAGGGCTTCAACAGACTGACGGTCTCGCATTCGGTAAACCCCGCTCGTGATAATTCCTACAGTATCTGGTTACAGAAATATCTTCCGGAAAACCTTGTTGCAAATGGATGTTATTGTGATGACCTAGAGAAAGGGGTCATTTTAACCAATTTCAAAAATAACAAAATCATTTGATATTTTCTTTGTATATGAATATATTTCGCGCAAGCCGTACAAACGCAATTTCGAGTAGTAAATAATTATTCATAAGCGCGTAATTGTTTTAGCGCGTGTTTCAATATAATTGTGCGTATAATTAACATAAAACGGGTAGTTTAAAATCGTTGTGTTTAAATAAGTTACATAAATGCGTCCTATTAATTGCAAATCTCGTAACTTGCTACGGGAAAATATTGCGTGTTCAATTACGTACTTAAACAGTTGTGTTTCGTGCGGTACCGACATAGCAGGGTACTTGCAGCCCTTCTGTTAGTTTGCCTCGGGCAGTGCAAGCAACCTGTCTGTCTCTCTCTTCCACACTGTTTGAAAACGACCCTTATCTAAAATAAGTGCATGACTGCAAATTGCATTAAAATATTATCCTATACACTCTGTTCTACAAACAAGGTCGCTAGCTAATGTAATTTTATTATAAGAATTGTATCAATAAATAACCAATATTTGTAATTGTTTGTCTTTATTTATTTAATGTCCGTATTACCATAACATGTACGAAGACTATCCAGAAAATAAGTTACGTTTTGGAATAAAAAACCCAATTGAAAGGAATCATTTTTTTTATTATATACAATTGAAAACCACAATCTTAAACTATTTTTCAACACAGTCGCCGTTCAATTTGAGGCACTTATCATAACGCTGCACAAGCTTGCCAATTCCATCGTCACAGAATTTTGCCGCCTGAGACATCAACCACTCAATCACGCCTGACTGCATTTCCGCGTCGTCCTCTAGGCGCTGCGTTGCGAGCCAGGTCTTCATGTTTGGAAACAAGTGGTAGTCGCTGAAGCGAGTACTCCGTAATTGTGAAGTGGCGGTTTTCATGAATCTTTACATCGATTTTGGCCACCAGTTTATCAGTCACAGTGGTCGGTCGGACACTACGCTCTTCATCGTGAATATTAAAGCGGCCATTCCTAAATATAATGCACCACTGCCTTACTCCATCTTCACTCATTATTTTGTTTCCGTACATCTTACAAATTTGCCGATGAATTTCAATTGGTTTGTGGTTTTCCACCAACGAAAACCTAATCACCGAACGCACCTCGCAACTCGCGGGATTTTCTATTGCAACACACATTTTAAAAATTCACGATGAACAAAGCAGAAGCAGCACAAACCTCATGCTACCACTCCTGGATGCGTACTGAGTGAGGGGACGCTCTGACACCAAGATGGCGGCGCTAGCCGCGCCCCTCGGCTCAACACGCCAAAACGTATGTTACTTTCTGGATAACCCTCGTATATACCTAAGTCGGGATCGTTGCAGGTAACATCGGGCGGGTACCTTTTTCCTTACCTTAAAAGGGGATCGAGCCTAGCAATAATAAATGTATAAAAGGACTTTAAAGTTAGGTTATATTTAAAAATAGCAGCCATTTTGTAAAATTTAAACATTGCGCGTGTCCACCATATTAGAAAATGGCGCCCATCAAAGATGTCGGCCAAATAATTGCCAAAAAATGTATGGAACCAAAACGAAACAGTACCTGGCGCCAAACAGTCTAGGACTAAAGTAATTTGCATAATAATTACATCAATTATGTATCAATCAAGGACGCCTGCATAATAATTACATTATTTGCATATCAATCAAGCATGTATGATTATCAAATAAATAATTTGCATATTAATTAGGTCATTTGCATATTAAGTAGGGAGTGGGAGAAGGTCGTTGGCCTAGCCGCCATGTTTGTTTACATCTGACGTCACTTCCGCCCTATACCTGGTAGAATACTACTTTTATACATATATAATACATGACGTTTTCAAAGTGGGAGATTTTTACGTAGATGAGCTGAAGTGTCTTATGTGGTTAGTCTTCGATGAGGTGGAGAGCTGCTGTATCAGTCCTTGGATGATGAAGTGAGCGGGCTGTAAGTTGTGTGCGGGCAAGTGTGTGCAAGCAGTATTTCTATTCTCTTATGGTAACAGTTTGTGTTGTCATCTTAGAAACATTATATATTTGAATGCTCTTGGAAAAACTATGAACATGTGTAATGTGTTGGTTTGGGAGCAACGGTGAGATGATAATTGCTTAGAGAAAAGAAATGCTCAGAGGAAACGCTTTTCCGGTGTCGATTTGTTCACCAAAAATTCCACACGGGCTGTCCGGTTATTATACCTGACCCTCTGCAGTAAGAAGCTCTTCAATGAGCAATGGCACAGCCAGTCATAGACTTACTAGAATGACACCTGACTTCAACAAAGCCTGTACATAACGGAATCCTAATCTTTAAACTACAAGTACCTGTTTAAACAAATGTAACTATAATAGGAAAATTTCTATCTGTTCTTGTTCCTTTGTAGACAGGTTTACTATGAAAGATTTAAATTTCTTCCACGTAGCAGATTCTAGTTAAGAAGCTAATAACCACTCAAGAAATTAGCTTTCCTTATTATGATATTTGCGTGTTCATCGCCACGTTCACAAGACCGTCACATTATTAATGAAAGACGATGAATTTTAAGGAATTGTTGAGCAAAGGTAAGATAATAATTGGCTAGAGAGAGGAAACACTTCGGGGTCATTTTTTTCATCCCAAATCCGACATAGACCGCCTTCTGGTGTAAGAAGTCCGTGAATGTGCAACGGCACGGCCAGTCACAGATATACGTGTACTACAGTGAAACCTGTCTACAAGAGAACATACAATTACCTGCTTTAAGCCGAACCCGCCTATAACGAGAAATAAGCTTATGTAGATACTGTCATGGCAGGTAGGCCTATTGAGCAAACGTGAGACGACAATTACACAGAGCTTGGAAGAAATCACTCTTCTATATAATTTTGTTCACAACCATCCCACACGGACCACCCCGGAATTAAACTGGACCCCCTGCAGTAAGAAGCTTTTTAATGAGCAACATTATAGAAAGTCACAGACACATTACAGACACGTGTCTTCAACAGAACCTGCATATAATGAAAGCCTGTTCCTTAAACTACAAGTACCTGCTTTAAACTGAATTCGCTTAATAGAGGAAAAATTCGATCTCTTATTAATCCTTTGTAGACAGGTTTCACAGTGAATGATTTAAACTTCCTCCGTGGAGCACATTCTAGACATGAAGCCAATAGTCACTCAAGAATTTATCTTCTTTATGTAACCCAAAGTACTTTGCCGTGTTCACAAGAAGGTCACTTTTTTAAAGAAAGACATTGAAACTTAAGGAACAGTTATACGTTCAGCAGAACGAAATAGCGGATGACAACGTTGCAAAAGTGACATTTATTCACATCTATAGAACACCCGTTTATACCGTTGTGGACAGTTGAATCATTACTTCACAATACCTTAACGTGATATTGTGTCGTTTACAAGGAGGAGTAAGCGGTGCCCTCACTTTTTCCTCCGCGAGGTAGTATTCGTACAGCGGCCTCTGTTTGAAGCTGCTCTATGCCGGGCAGCGAACCCCTGTTTAGGGCTCTGGTTAGGGCAACAGCAGCAGCTGTCGGGCAGAGCCGCTGCTTTCTACTCCGCTAGGTAGCGGTCGGGCAGCGGCCTGTTTGTTGCTGCTTGGTATTCGGCTGGGCTGTGCCACCGCCTTTAGTGCTCGGGCTAGTGCAACAGCAGCAGCAGGCGGACAGCAAAGGCCGACAGCAGCGTCCCAGCTTTGTACTCGGTTAGGTAGCGGTCGGCCTCTGATGCTGCTTGGTATTCAGCCGGGCAGCGGGCTCCTGCTTTAGTGCTCGAGCCAGGCAAATTTGGCGCAGCAATACCGGGAATAAGCAGCGGCGTACGGGCAGCAGATGTGGCCACTATTCGATGCTGCTTTCTACTTGGTCGGACAGCGGCCCCTGCTTTAGTTCTCGGCTCGGCGACGGCCGTACGATGTAACAGCGGGCCGGCTTTAGTGTTCGGGCTTGGGCAACAGCAGCAGCGGACGGGGAGGAAAGGCGAGGGAGTAAGCAACGACCCTGCTTTTCACTCGACTAGGCAGCGGTTCCCTTCTTTAACCCTTTGACGCCTAACGACAACTATAATGGTCGTACCGCTCCGCTAACCTCTAAACGTTGCATATTATATATTTATTCAACAAATACTGGTTCTGAATATTTTAAACATGGTACATACTCTCCGGTTTTTTTCTCTTCGAAATGCAGTCAGTTTCATGATTATAACATATTTGGTTCCAGTTTTATTCACATTTTATATACAGGGTGTGCTAAAATTAAAAAAAATCCATGGTTCAGAGTCCTTCTTGCGAAGCTAACTGGTTTGCAACTAGTCAAGTAATTCCCCGCATTTCACGAAAACCAAAGTTTCATTACCGCTTTCACAATCGTCCGCACTACCACCAACATCACTACTACTACTAGTATTACTGATACTACTACTACTACTACTACTACTACTACTACTACTACTACTACTTCTTGTTCAACTTCTTCTCCATCTAATGCTAATAGTACTACCAGTCCTAATATTTCTATTTGACCAATATTAATACTGCTATAACGTATTTTAAATAATATCTCCAATTTTCAAAATTGATCTATTAAAACTACATGTTTATTATTACCGCTAACATTACCAGTACTATTACTGTTACTACTATTACTAACATTACTACTACTTCTACTATCATTAATACCAATATTTGTACAATAGTTAAATGAGCAGCATTAATTGAAATTGTGCGAGTGTCTGGAACTGAGATGTACGGTAAACTGTGTGCTGGTTGCAGTGCAGATTGGTACAGCGCTGTTGGTGTAGGTTAGTGTCTTTCGGTGTTTGGTGTGAATTGCTTACAGCTTGAAGTTTTGGACTGTCGGAACTGTGAAGGTGGAGGCAGTAAACTGCAGCGAAATTTGATAATTATATAACAGTTAAAATGGAGTTATATATGAAGACAATTTAATGTTTAGCACTTCTGTTGAGAACAAACTGGAATATTAACGAAATGTGATATTGTTGATAATATTAAAATGATCTTTCTCTCCATCTAATTTACAGGCTTTGATGTATGTAAATTATGTGTCAGAAAACGTTTGATACTTACACCAATTCTTTCCTTCCAATTACCAATTATATTCTCAAATCATCTAGAAGCTTTCCTTCAATTTTCGCTAATAACCTGTCATATCCGTTTCACATTTCTTTGAAGCCATAACTCACAAGTACCTTCTAACACCACATTCTGTCTAATGTGTTCGACTAGGCTTTCCACATTTCAGTTGCGATCCGAAAGTATCTATTCGATATTTTTGTCTGTCGTGTCACGTATTAATTATTAAACTTTTATCAGATTACAAACATTAATACGTCACCTATTTCAAAATCTACATTACAGTTGTAATATGAAGTGTTGGCACGCCATGTGCACGCACAAACTCAAAAGAAAATTGGGACATAAGTAATGTCCAATTGACTGTAAATAATTCATTATAATATCGCAAATATTTAGAGCAATATAATTGTCACTGACAAATTTGTTCCATTAGCAGATTTTATATAGCAAAGAAGATATTGTTATATTACTGAGCGGAAGGTAACTGGAATTTTAATCCTTTGTGCCCAGTTCATAACATTGTCTCGTAACATTTCAACTAGGCCTAGGTATCCCAATGTGCCTGTTCCTGTAACGCATTCCAACTGAAAATTTTGTGTATTTTTAATTTCTCCAGTGCATATCTCTTGTCCCATCTGTCCCACTGTCTTTCAGTTCACCTCCCACCAACATTCTCTCACCAGTACAAATCATGCAGCTGGTTACTGTGCTAATTTGTCCATTCCCCTGACAATCTCTCTGTCTTCGGACCAAATATCTCCCTCAGCCTTTGGTCTAGCACAGTATTTCAAGTGTTTAATCCTGTTGAACGCAAACACAAACGCACATCAATGCACTTAAATCCGAGTGACCTAAAGTGTTCAATCATATCCCCCACCATATGTGTGAAATCTGTTTCAGTTATATGAACAGCTGCTATGTCGCTATGACTGAGTTGTAGATCACTTATCCGTATAGAACATTGCCCAGGTATTTTAGTATTACTACATTTGTGACTACATTTTATCATTAAGGATTTCATATTTACTTCATACAATTTAATTATTTCTACTGTATACTTAACATTTTACTTTTATTGATCGCTTAGTTCAATGATAAACAGTAAATCTACCTTCCATTAAGAAGATAAATTTAAGAAAATCTGTATATGATACGTAGTGTATCAAATAATTAATAATATGTAAACTTGTAATGTATGCAATGACGTGTAAATCTGTGGCAAAATCTCTAAATTCAAGTGTTGCTGTCACCAGTTTTGAGTAATGAAATCCGACGTTAGCACCGTTGTGTATTGATTGTGTGTGGGTGTGATTGAGTGTGAGTGTGAATGAGTGTGTGCTGGTAGCGAAATTTGTGTGACAGAAAGACAGACTTGCTGCTGCAAATATGGCATTATTTATGTTTAATGTGTCGCATTTCTTTTGCCTGTACAGTACATAATGAACGCAATGGGACCTGCAAATTACAGCTGTTATTGTGTCTACTGTGGCAGTTGTTGCAAGTTTCGAATATGTAAAGTAGCCATCATGGGGCTGTTAGTGTCAGCTGTGTAAAAAGGGAAAATATAGAGCTGTAGTCTTAAATTTAGTTATAATTGTGCAGTATGCGTTATTATACTTTACGTTTCTACACTATAGTTATGGCCGATTTCCCTCTGGGTAATTCCCAGCACCCACTGTATTTGAGAGAGAAATCCCAAATGTTAGATAATCAAAACAAATTGCAGCGCATGCGTAAGAATTCTGATGCCAAACATAAAATTATAAGCAGGATTTCAATTGTTATGTTTGTTGCAAAACGTCGAAGTCCAGCTTAGAAGCTCTGCTAAAGACGAAAATTTACATCGGAACAAAAACTGCTCAGTATGTCGCTATGGTTTCTAAATCCCAAGACAACTTGCGATGCTCACACCACTAGTGACGTTTCCTGTAATAGACATTTTGGCACTTCTCTGTCTTCTGTGGTCAAGCCTGCGTTCATCCGTGCTAACCGCATTCGCTGCCCAAAACTTTGTAACAGAATGTAGTGCTGTGGTGTTGAGATTTTTATCAAATACATGCAGGAAAGCAGAAACGTTACGCCACACAAAACTTCACTAAATGTCAGACAGTCGCACACTGCACTTTCCAATAGCTCTGTTTTGTCAGCAGAACGGAAATGAACAAGAACGTGCCTTTAATACAATTTATCTCTAATCTTGCCACTGAAATGTGACGCAAAATATTATGCTGCTTTTTCAGTAGTACGCGATAACGAGGGGGAAAAAGTTGCGCGCAATCTTAATCTCGAAATGTAGGTGAGGTAGAATGGAGATATTCACATCACTGACAGTTCTGCCTCGGTGTGAACACTATCGGTAGTGTCTCATAGCCTGTGAGGTAGAGCTGCTAAACAGAGAAATCGTTGCAACTGAAGGCGAGAGAATCCGGTTCATTGGTCTTTCGACCTTAGGTAGGTCAGTCACAATAATGACTGAGCCACTTTGGTCACTAATCTAACTTAAGAATTATAACATGTATACAGGGTGTAACAGGAGGAACGGACCAGACTTCGGGAGGGTGTTCCTTATGTTAAACTATACCGAAAAACCCCAAAACACCTATATCCAAAGTTGAACGGTTTGGGAGATAATGG
>Ga0123355_10010801_pt1 | contig 14037 bp, 9 predicted proteins | sample TergutEmb28metaG_3_FD_89872 | JGI IMG/M metagenome (GOLD analysis project Ga0123355, IMG submission 89872) | Embiratermes neotenicus P1 segment gut microbial communities from Petit-Saut dam, French Guiana - Emb289 P1 | ecosystem: Host-associated > Arthropoda: Insects > Digestive system > Gut ... | reverse complement strand
TCACCCGCACAATATTGGGTGAGGAGTACAAATCATTTAGCTCCTCGTTATGCAATCTCCTCCATTCCCCCGTTACCTCGTCCCTCCTAGGTCCAAATATTCTCTCAACACCATGTTCTCAAATACCCTCAGCTTCCTTTCCTCCCGCCAAAACAACAAATACAGTTAAAAAAAATTCAGTTTTATTGCGCTACGGTCTGACGTGTTTGATTGGACATTCCTGTGTTATTGCTGTAACAAAACCCTTTTCATTACGACAAACTATTAATATATACGGTGCTTTGTAGATCCGGATATCCGTTGGGAATTTTCGTAACAAACGATCTCCGTATAAAAAATACAAAATTGTAAGATTGGCACATAGTGTTAGATTGTATGTTTTTTTGGTTTGTTTTGTTTTGGGCTATGGTGTAGAGTGTGTGAAGTTTTGCACTGCTCATTTAAAATTATTTATGAAAAAGACCGCCCGTTGGATGTTTTTTTCGAACACGATGATGAACTCTGGGTTTTTACAAAACGAGGACATTTTATGTCCAGCTGAGATGGTTAATAGACGAAACGTTTTAGCTGTTGATGCGCCTGATGTCACCTTGCGCTGTCTGATCCTTTTTATTTTATATCGCACTGAAAATGGACAGTATGTTCGTTAAAACAGACGCCTTGTTTGCTGGGACGTGTTTCTGCATTACAAGAAGGCAGTGAGTTCAAAGCATCGAAATGAATAAAGCGAAAGATGGACACTTGGGATGGGTAGACAGACTGTTTGGATGAAACGCAAATGATGATGGGGTTTGTAGAAGGTGTGTATTGTGACGTCACCCTTCTGCTCTGTCAACACCGCCATCTTAACTTTTTTTTTATTCGCCTCCTATGACGAGTTTTCTGTTTAAGAGGAATACAATTCTAGAATAATAAATGAAGGCAAGTTTCTCCATTGTATCAATACCTGTAGTGGTGGGGTGTCGAGATGTCACATGTATGTGCGGTTTGAATTGTACTGTGTTTGAATGTAAAGAACGTATTTCTTTATTAACTGAGTCTTAGACAAAATAGTACGTCTTAAGTAGCTAGTTGTTGCTCAGCTCGTCATGGAATTCCCCCATTTCATGCAATCCGACGATGCATGACCGCATATGCAGTGGCCCGTCACTGATCCATATCCTGAATGAAATTAATCCAGTTCACATCCACTTTATTCTTTTTAATATTATCCATATATTAACGAATTATTAAAGGCACAGTTTTCCTTGTCTACGCCATAAACGCATGTGGGGGAAGTTCCAAGCTTGGCGCTAGATTTAATTCAGTGATCATCTTCGTGCCCTGACGGCTTTACTCCCGGGGGGGGGGGGAGGGGGGGGACTTGGTTACACGTTGAATAGAATTCTGGGTGAGCCCCAGAGTTCGGTTGGACGGTTTTGGAGAGAAAAAAAATTACCTCTACCGTGATTTCGAATTCCGAGTCGCCATGCCCGCAGCGACTGGCTATACTGCTTCGTTGAACGAAAACATATTGGTAAACCCAGATAAACCTTAAGGAAATGTGTAATCCGGACAAGATTCGAACCGGGTGCTTTTCAAATCCAAGTCTGTAGCATTATCGCAATACCAGAGTCTTCATTTTCTCTCCATAAGCCAGGCAGCAATTATGCATGGTGTGTTGAATGAAGGATGTATGCGGTGCAGCAGTGTCCTGAGGTCGGTATAGCATAGAGCATAGTACTCCGCCGGGGCTCCCGTACAACGACACGTGTAATGTAGGCTGCTACTTATGCACAAGTGTTCTGCGGATTGCTGACCGTGCGTGATAGGATGAGCCTCTAAATATCTGACTGCCGTCAGATATATTGTATTATAACGAGTGAATTTGTTGGGTAATATGTTGAAAGTGAGGGATTAATTGGTACCACAGAATGTCTGACGCTGTAGACGAGGTTTCGCAATCCCCCATGTCGTTATAACGGGGGTCACCTGTAATTTATGTCACTTTCACACCGAACTCAAAATTTTGGGGGTCACGAACTTTTAAGAAAAGACATAAGAGAGATAGAAGGAGGAGGAAGAAATATAAACAGAAGAAATGTATGTTTATAGGGGAAGTGGACAAGATCCATAACTCTTCGTGGTGTTTGTTTCTTGTATGGTTTATTTGGCTAGTAGCTCAGATTGTATAATGACAAAGGTATGGTGATTAATGAAATGCAGAAGATATGACAGGTAGATGTTGTGGCCTGCTGTAAGGTGCTATGCCCTACATGTGCCTGGGCGGAATGAGTAAAGCCACGGAGGATGTCACTCAATGAAACCGGATATTGGCCCGATAATTGAACCCGTGACCTCCAGAATATGAAGTAGAAGTTTTATCCGCTTAAGTGTGACGTCAATTATCAACCGTATCGCCATTATCATCGCCACGAATATTATCATTACTGTTACCATAATTTATTTTCGCCATTAGCGTCATATTTTCCGTGTCGTATCTCGTTAATTTCTCTTCTCAAGAAAACGTCTGACCTGCTCTGGGGCCCACCCATCCACAGATTTAGTTCGTACCGGTGTTTTTTCCTTGGGGAGGGGGGGGGCGTAAACCTGCCGAGGCTTGAATTTGACGACTGAACTACATCTTGTGCCGAGGCAAGAATGTGTGGAGCTAGCTACACATATGCTCCAACTCTACGCCTTCATGACGTGGTCGAGATTACTTCTATGTTTTAGGTTTATTAGCACCATTGTCGGCATTAGTGTCACGTTTATATTTCACGAAAACCTCGTGAAAAGCCGACAGTACATTGTATTCTCGCAAGTTCAGTTCGGTAAGTGAAATATTTTCAATAAAATGTCAGTAGGAATGCGTAATAAATTGATAGATGTTTATCGTAGTCAAGAAATAGCCTATTCAGTTGCCGTTGTAGAACAAACCGGTTTGCGAAATTTATTCTTCCTTCAGATTAAGGTTTCATATTTTGGGCATGCTTCAGCTACGTCGTTGATGGTGCACTAGTTGCATCACACAACCAGATAATTTCGAGTGTACCGTGATCGTCACACCACATATACTCTGCTGTCTCCATGACAACGAACTGAACGCTTTGTTCGTGCTTGTAATGGCCTTCAGTATGTTAACATCACTTCTGTGGTTCCGATTTTTAATTTTTTTTAATACAAAAAGCCCTTTTTGTGTTTCATACAGACGGGTTTACATTTTTCAATTAATTTCAAGTGGCATTTAGAGCGACGCTTCCAGGTTCAGTACACCAAATGTGCGGCCCGGTGCTTGCAACCCCTTTTTCCAATAAAGATACATATCTGTAGCTGTGGTAATATCGGGAAATCCTCTTCTCTCGCTGACGCTGATATAAACTTTGTGATAATATGGGACTTATTTGGAAGCCACACCCCTGCAATCAATAACAAGAAACTTAAAATTCTCTGCAGCGGTTAGCTTCAGTGTTGCCAGTAACGAGCCGGCAGGTCACGGAAACGAGTGTGGGTGTAAACATTACTATGGGTCTGTTCTATGGATGTGTAATATGCACGATCACCCTTCATATCTTTGTTGTCCCGACGTGCTCAGTATGAGAAACGAGTGTGGTTCACCGAATCACATATAGTTTTAATTATTTCTTTTTTACTTCTTTTATTTACTCAATTTTTTCTTGATATAAAATAATGTAGCGCTATATCCAGTAAAACAACTAGATCATTTCTAGGAAACTAACACAGTCACTTCTCTGTACTCCCATTTACACCACACTCGTACGCAACTGAATTCGGACTGGATTGCTAGCGTCCGTTGTCCGCTGCTAATGTTTTCTCATTTAAATCTCTCCCCTCCCACCTATCACCAACGGTCCTGAATATACGTTGACAGATTAACTTACAACGCATGCCATGAACCGTCCGTAACTGACGTCAGCAGTCCTAAGAAACAACTATAGTAAAAATGATTGGGTGAGGCTGTCAGTCCCTGAGATTGTCCAAGCATTTCCCGCTCCGTATGTTACGGTACTCTAAGGTTCAGTACTGTCGTCGCGAGAGACTATCGTTGAAGTCTTCGCAGGACAACTTAAGGCGATTCGCTGTCCTTGGATCCTAGTTTTATATTATTTTCTCATTTGTGCCTGCGTATCCCAAATAACCACTGTCTTGGTCGTTTTTCGAGTAAAATTGTATGTTCATTTCTTATCTCCCAATTCATTTCACGCCGCATATTCCAAGTTACATAAATTGTTATGTATTGTGCCAAAATAATTCAACTGTCTCGGTGGAGGTAATTCCACGCACTCGTTCAGTTCGTAGTCTGTCTTGACCGTACACGTTCATGGAGTTAATTCTTGTACTGTGTACACGTAAGTGAATTTCAAAACTCATCAGAATGGGAGGCGGACGTGTGTGGAAAGTGCTTGGCGGTGTTCGGTTTTAATTTCCTGTTACTTCTAACCCCCCCTCCCCTTGAGAAAGCGGCAGCATGATTTAACTCGGCCCCGATTTTAGATGACCGGAAATAAGACCTCTACCTTAACAGTTTGCAATTATGCATTTGATTGTATACAGTTTCGTCTTCTCCATGATGTCCAGACTGGCCCTGGAGGTCACCCAGCCTCGTGTTCAGTGCTCGTCGATGTTCTTTCCCAGGGCAAGGCGGCCGGAGTGTCGGGTTAGCCACCCACCTCCATGTAGTGCGGAAGTTAGAATAAGTGGAGCTATGCGTCTACTCCCCCTACGCGCCTTCATCGCATAGGAAGGGGAAAATTTGCCGTTTTATTTGTTAATGTTAACTGGCTATGAAATCGCCAGATTGTGTGACGACGACGGAAGCCATCAAGTTTAACGTGCCGGTTGAAATTCGATAATTCGTGAGAAGTGACCCTGTCCAAACAGGTGTATACCATCAACTGTGAGTAGCAGTCATTACCTAGCAGGCTGCGCTAACTACATTACAAGACCCTGTCCCCCTGCAGTCGAGCACTACCTGCAGGCAATGAGGGTGCGTGGGGAATAGTTCCATGCATTCGTAATCTCGTCCCTCAGTGGAGGATTCTGTTTCGTATTCTTCCTGCAGTTAGTTAAAAGGAGGCCTCCGGTAACCATTCCGTCGGACGCTGGTTAGGCCTCACAACCAGTCTGAACGGGGCATCTAAGTGAAAAATTCCTACTGCCTCCGAGAATTGACCCCGGGTTGCTGTGTCTGTGGTTAGTCGGTTTATCGACCGATCTGTCTTGGCTCGTGTCGTCAGTATTTTCAGGCTAATCCTGAAATATCTAGTTCGGCGCCGACGGCAGTTTTGAAATAGGACGTAAAATATTCTCTTCGCTTACGTAATATACATATTCATTTCTTTCATTGTTTATTTAACGACGCTGTCAGCAACTGTGGCTATATAGCTTAGAATGTTAGCAAGCTTGATGAATAATGAACAGAATATGAACCGCGGCGGTTGTTGTCTAAGTTCAGTTGGGACTAAGGTAAAGGTAAAAGTAAAGTGCACCCTTCTACAGGCACTGAGGCTCTGTACAGTCCGTAGGCCCATAGGGGAAGTAGACGTGTAGCTCTGCTCTTTCTTGACCACGGCACTAGAAGAGGGCGAGGGGTCAGCGGCACGCTGCGGCCGTGCTTTACCCCCAGGAAAGACCCGGTACCCATTGTACAGGGGGTTGGGTGGGCCCCAGGACCGGTCTGGATAGGTGCGAAAAATCTCGTCCCCCACCGGGTTTCGATCCCCGGACCGGCCAGCCCGTAGCCAGTCGCTATACCGACTACGCTACCCGGCCCGCTTAGGACTACTATCCATGATTTAGCGTGGAGGGACTAAGGAAAGGAATGAAAACACGTTAGGATAATGGGTTTCCGGGCTGCGATTTAAATCCCGGGGCTTCTTGGATACGAACCACGGCAATGACTTTCGGTAATATCGTGCACAAGTTAGAAGTACTGTTACTGGGGAGATTGGGGTGTGCCGGGTTCTTTGTGTTGTGCTGCTACCTAGTGGTAGGTTTACCTGTCACAGATTCTGCCTTCCTCGGGCCAGTTATTTTGGGGGGAGGGGGGTGGTGTTTCCTCGGAAGCTATTCCTGAATACTGGGTCATTATCTTCCAAGATGCCGTGACCACTTTGTTCTAAATATTTATCTGTCGTCTAGATTCTCTAGTTTGTTACTATTTGGCCTCTGTTTTGAAACGACGTAAGTTCGGAACGTAAGAATAAATCGATCTTTGGCTCCATCCAATCATAGAAACTGTTTCAAATTTGAACCAAGATATCAGTGACAAGAAACTTTGCATCAATATAATGCCATTCAGAGGCACTACAAAGCTGCACTTTCGAAATCCATAAATCAGTAACATGGCCGCAGCGAGCATTTGTGATACGTCAGCGACACTAACGCCTCTTACTGTAGAGGAAGTAACTAAATAAATAAGACACATTTTGGCCTAATGGAAGTTTTCGATTTCGTTGTGAAAACATAATTATCCCTTTTCTTAAATAAACACAAAGCCACGAAGACGTATGGGGGATTGGAGGTATAGCTCCATGCATTGTTGACTTGCTCAGTAGATGGCGGTGAGTTGTCAGTTTCATGTCCCCGTCACCTTATTCTCCAAAAAATGGCACGCGGTACCTGTTACTTATGAGGGGGGGGGGAGTTACCTGAGCCATTTGGGACTCCGGAAAAAGACATTCTCCTTCCCTGCTCCTCGGTTGTTGTTTCAGTAGATTTGTCACTGCGCCGACTCAACTGTGACGGCTGTCTTGGGTTACCTAGTTCATAGATTTACTGTTATCGTTCGCTGTACCTTGCCTTGTAACCTGGTAGATTCCAGTTGAAATGTGATGGCACACGGTGACGCACAGGAGAGGAAGTGAAGGGGAATCTGGCTAATGGAGTGGGTAGCCAGTACCCTTCACATTGCCTCGGAACATGGTGTATCCGGCATTACTAACGCTGATGCACACACCTCGGCTGCCAGTAGTCGACTGAACTGACGCCCCCGTCGATTTAAATGGACTCGTCCGTTTCGCCGAAAGACGAAATATGGATTCTGCGTGTGTGCCATCACATTTCAACTGGCCTCTACCATTTGATCAAAACGTGTCCGCTCCAGATTAGGTTTAGTTCTTGGCTTCAACGTCTTGAAAATGCCAACCGCAGTTTGAGCTGGTTGTTACATTGTGTGCCTTGGTATGTGTAGTGTGCATGTAGGTGCAGTGAGAATAATTTGTAGAGGTTTAAACTCTTTTGAAACTCGACAGTTTTTCACTCATGGCCCTCGGTCACTTGCAAGTATGTCCGTAAAATTAATTTGCAGCCACCAAACGTAAGATGAAAGAAAGTGTTTGCCAGTACCTGGTTCAAACTTGGTCACACATCATTTTTCAGATCGAGCTGTTCGCTCAGCCTGTAACGTGCCTGATTTGTGTGTGGAAGGTGATAGGTTAGAATCTTAGCTGGGAAATCAATAATTTTGACTGAGATTTTTCGTCCGTTTCCTAGGACAGTCCAGGTAAATGGCAGGGTAATGTCGGAAACACGACCCCTCCAGGTCAGTATACTGAACTACTGACAGGGACGTTGTAACTCATATTACAACGTGTCTGTGTTAACTTTCTATTCGATATCATAAACGGGCCCGTCAGGTGACGAACTGACATCGTGTTCACGCGCTAATCCACGGCATTGTCCATGAGCAATTTTCTTGATGCATGTGATTTCTATGGAAACTAAGTATAAATCACTCAGTCACAAGCTCTGTAGCCCTGGGAAGGAAGTGTGACTCAGGCACATACTGATGGGAAAATAATCTCTATCTCTAAATTGAATTATGCCAGTGTACTTGAGACACTTTTGCTCTTTGGCACCGTTTTGCAATTTCCTCATTACCCACCCCTCACTGTTTGGTCCCCTCTTGTACGGTTTACTTGTTTTTTAGGTCGACATTAATAGATGGTCTGAAAAGAACGGAAATGCTAAGTTGACAGTGGATCAGATGCATTGCCGGCGTCTGTGGTCATTATCTGCATCACATCACGTCACGTGACGTCACTGTTGCATACAAAGACGAGAAAAGATGTGGTTTCCTTTCTATTGTTGTTGTCAGGAAGAAAAATAGTGCGGGACATGGATGATCGGACATGAGGAAGAAGATGTGAACCAACATTCTTAAAAAAAAAAAAAAAAAGAGCTTTCGTTGGCTTAATGTTTATACCTCCTCGGCTATCCTAACAGCCTGATACAACTTCACTCGAAGACGGAGCTTTTATTGCGATTTGAGGTGGCCGGCAACAGCAAAACGTACTTTGGGCATGTAAAGCTCCTGATTTTTTGTCCGATTTTAACCAAATTTCGAGATTTTAATGGAAGTTTCCAGTATCAAATTTCAAGAAAATGTGTCTGGTGGGAGCTGATAGTCATGCGGGCAGGCAGACAGGCAGAGAGACAGACGGAAGGACACTCATGACGAAAGTAATACGAACTTTTCGCTAGTAAGTAAAGGAGCCAAAAAGGATGAAGTTTTTCCCTATTCACTCCATGAGCGCATGTAGAGTTTTGCGGATATAGCTACGCTGTGTCTAAATCTACTCCTGCTTTTCCCACGTTGTAAAATCTTTTATCCTGAAATAGAGGCCGAAGGTTGCACCAGAATCCTCGATATCTGGCTACGGAATTGCGTGTCATCACATCCGAGAAGAATGTAATCCTGATATTGAGTTATTACTTCGATCCAAGGACTGCTTTTCGAAGAGTCTGGGGCGCAGAAGGTCACCTAGATTTACTTATTTCAAACTACGTTAATTACATATATGCAATCAACTCTGACTGGTATCTAGCATTTCTCAATTAATGCAGCTGTTTGGAGATTTAGATATGCTTTCATTTGTCAGAATAAGTCGGCTGAATTCAGTTGGTAATGTTAACAGAAGGGATAGTAAAACGAAATTAATTCAATTATTTAACAACAGTCATCAGAGAAATGGACTAAGAGGACGACCAAAAAACAGATGATGGAATTGTGTACAAACATATACTAATAAGAGCAAAATTACGAACTGGAAAGAGAGGTAAAACAACGGAGCTGACTTGGAGAAGTTCATTAAGGAGACGAAGTTAGACAATATTTGTTAACTGCAATTTGGTTGACACCCGGTGGCAATAGTACAGTACACATTTACACACAAACAATACACAGAACAACACAGTGAAACACAACACCCAGAACAGAACACGCATAACAACAAGAACACAAACATAACAATAAAGTACGTAATTTACAAAATTAAACAAAAGCATACAAACCATACAACCATATATACAATGATAAAACAACGGAACCAAAAGAAAATGAAAGAATATGATAAAAGAAAAAGCCATATAAGCAGCAAACTTCGTATGATCTGTATATCTTGTAATAATGTTAGACACCCTGTTACTAAGACCTTCACTCCACTTCACTACACTTCACTCCACGTCACTACACTTGTCGACACTTCACTTCGTCTCATTTAAACTTCATCCAACTACACTTCACTCCACGTCACTACACTTGTCGACGCTTCACTTCGTCTCATTTAAACTTCACCCAACTACGCTTCACTCCACGTCACTACACTTGCCGACACTTCACTTCATCTCATTTAAACTTCACCCAACTGCACTTCACTCCACGTCACTGCATTTGTCGACACTTCACTTCATCTCATTTAAACTTCACCCAACTACACTTCACTCCACGTCACTGCATTTGTCGACACTTCACTTCATCTCATTTAAACTTCACCCAACTACACTTCACTCCACGTCACTACACTTGTCGACACTTCACTTCATCTCATTTAAACTTCACCCAACTACACTTCACTACACTTGTCGACACTTCACCTACTCTCATTCAAACTTCACCCAACTACACTTCACTACCCTCTCATTTGCCTTAACCCCACTCAAATTTCCTACCGCTCCGTTTCACCTCACATCACTTCACTTCACCTCACTTCATTTCACTGTACTTTTAGATGACTTCTGTAGTGCAATCGAAGAAGAAAAAGAAGAAGAAGAAGAAGAAGACGAAGAGAAAGAAGAAAATGATTATGAAGAAGAATAAGATCTGGGATCTCTCAGGACTTGTCACGGATATGCCCACCGCATCCTCATAATCCTAAGACATCTGATATTCCACGCCCTGTATGGGTTGCTACAGGAAACACAGGTGACCCACTATACTGGCGAAAGCGGCCTACGGGGTCCAGATTTCAAAACCCGTTCAAAGTGTGGCTGTGTGACCCCTGTCTCTCCTCGTGTTGTTTTTACTGGAGTTACAACAGTGTGAACTGTTGTTCCCCCTGCACAAAGAATCTTGCCAACTTCACCATCATACGGAAGGTTCGCCGTATAGTGGACTCCATATTGTGTCAGGGGAACCCCATACCCCTACACCATTATCACCAGAATGTGTCTTCAGATTAAATAATATGTGCTTGAAACAATATCATTAACGTGTTGCACGATAAACAAGCGATATCTCACGAAATAAAATGGCCGGTACTGGAGGGTCTGCGAAATAATACTGTCTCGCCACGTGATTGTAGTGCGACGGTCAAACGATAGAAATTATGTTACTGACAAGAGAACAGAAATTTGAATAAGAATCATCATTGTCAGGGTTAACACTTCGCATACGACTGAAACATGTCACTTTTAAACAAGGCTTTCAGCGAATTAAATATAATCCAAGTAAAGCGAATTTTATAGAACCCCAAGTTTCTTTACCAATTTCAAAAGAGCATAACACTTAGTCGCTATCCTGAGCCAGCTGAATCCAATCTACACCCTCACAGCCCACCCATTTCCCATTTCCTTAGAATTCATTTGAACGTTGTTCACCTAAATGATCTCTTGTCAGCAGGTTTACAGATCAAATTCCATGAACACATTATCTGTTCTTATGCAAATTACCTACACTCCCGATCTCCTTAATTCTGTTTCGCTAATAGTAGTGAATATGAAGCTTGCGATGTCAGAATATAAGAACATTGATCAGGTGAATTAATCCGTATACTTGGAAATGCCATCGTGTCGCATTGTTAAATCTCTCTGAGCGTGTAAATACGCAGATCTTGTATTCACCCCGAAGATATCGTGTATGCTTCAGTACTCGTAAGGGTAATAGGGCAGACGAAAAGTAGAGTGGAAGGTAATCTCACGATGAAACCTATCACCCCGAGGGATCGTGGAGTACAAATTACGAGCTGCCACCCTTTACCAAACGAATACTCCAGGCGTTAAGACAGCAGTAATCACATTTGTGGGTAGCCCGATAACATGGAACCAGCAGTTTCTCATTTCGACCCGAAGCAAGTGTTCTTTGGACCTAACCTAAACTGATAATACAGCCAATCCGCTAGTTTGTGGGGACGTTGTGAACGCTTCCGTTCTCCGGCGATTTAGCGCATTTAATTTCGATATCCTGTTAGAAGCGCAGGAGAGAGGCGAGGTTGGTGGGTAACAAGTAGATGGCTGTTGTCATGCGTTAATACAAATTGCATCTGTGGATATGAACACGTAGACATGAAAGGTTCAACCCTTTGGCCCTGGAGCTGGATAATTAAAATTTAACACATCATTTATGTAAATTCTGAATATTTTACAAGTCAAAAAAGGTAGCGTTATGAAATGCACGACTTTTTATAGAGGAATAAATTGAGATCGCGCAGCATGTCTCAAAAAATATAATGAAATATATAAAAAGCCTTTTCTGGAGAGTAGCGGAACGCCTGTCCTATGTAGAGGATGCATGGTGCCTAAAGGTTAAGTAAGTTTTGATACGTTTCAGATTGGGGGCAAAATTAGAGAGGACGAAACTGACTCTTCGGTAGATAACTGGACGTTTATAATCCTTTACGACTGCTTAAAATACTTAGCTGTCTGTTCCATTGCATAGCATGTTATCTTCTTTAATGTGAGTGCGTGGCAAAGTGTGGCACAGTTAACCTTTTAAAACGTACCGGTAACTTTACGTACCAAAAGGTCTAACATTAAAAAATTCTATATTGTGCTCACATTTAATTTGTGTGTTTTGTGTGGATCTCGGAACAACAGCAAATTTTGCCGTACATAACGTTAAAAGATTGGTTTTTATAAACGAGGTGGAGAGTGTTTACAGCGCGGTATGGACTGAGTCATTATGTAACACAGATACGTTTCGTCTTCAAATGGTTGAAATATTTGGTAGCTGCCCTCAAAAATCTAAATTGCGTTCGTAAAGAAATTACAAGCAGATTGAACTGTGGTAATGCCTGCTAGAATTCGGTCCGGAATCTTCGACCTTACCGTTGGATGTTAAAAAATATGGAGATTAGAATGTACGTAATTATAATTCTGTCTGTTGTTGTGTGTGAATTGAAACTTTGGCTCTCACGTAAAAAAACTTAGGCTGATGGTTTTTGAGAATAGGGTGCTGATGAGGATATCTGGGCCTAAGAGAGACGACGTAAAAGGACAGAAATGAGGAGTTATCTGTACTGCTATCTAAACATTGTTCCAGTGATGGAATCAAAGAAAACGAGATGGGTGGGGCATGCAGCAGGTACTGGGAAAAAAAAGGTGCAGACAAGGCGGGAAAGAGACCACTTTGAAGGTCTAGGCGTAGATATTAGTATAATATTAAAATAGATCTTAAAGAAATGGAAAGAGGCGTGGACTGCATTGATTTGGCTCAGGATAGGTACAAGTGGCGGGCTGTTGTGGACGCGGCAATGAACCGTCGGTTTCCATAATATGCGGGGAATTGCTTGACTAGCTGAGAAACTGTCAACTTTTCAAGAACTCTGTTCCTTGCAGTGATTTAGTTACGACTGTGTACGTAGCTTATGTAGGTTTTTCGTCGCTAGTGTTACGAAAATCGTAAAGAAAAAGTTTTTCGTTTTTGGAGAACTGGTCGATGGAAGAAGTCCATTATGTAAGTATTACCAAAATTTGATACGCCATTTTCGGTCCCCAGCAGAATTAAATTGTTTTCCTTGCTTTATTGAACAACGTTTTCATTAGCTCGGTTTATGACCTATAGCACTGAATGGTTTGATGGTTGGTGCATGGTGATTTGGGTGGAATTTTGAAGGCAGCATTCTTGGTCCAGCTTGAGATACCCCAGCATTTGCTTGGAAGGAATGAGACTGCGTGTCCGATCTCTGGGCCGAGCATTGAACCTGGGAGCTCTTGAATAAGACACAAGAATCCTGACCGTTCGCAACCCATGTCGATTTTCGTTCGATGATCAAATTACGACGAATTGCAGAGAGATGGAGTGTACGGGAGTGGAGTGTGGGTCATTTGTACAAGCGGAAATGTAATGTGCCAGCAGGTTCCCTAATCGGCCAGTTTCCGCTCCGGCTGTTCATCAGATTCAACAAAAAGGCCCTGCATCAGTATTTAGTCCGTTATGTAAAACAGCAGGCGAAAGCAGGCAGGAATATTTATCCGCCGAGATGGATTTGCATTGGGTCTTGTGCAGTCCATTAAACTTCATATTCCGTTTGTCTGTGACTCGCACCTAAACCTAACCTTCTCACATACTGTAGCTTCTTCTGCTGGGGGTTTCTGGCTCATTTTTGATAAGAATTTCTCATATCTCACGTGACAAAGTTGATTTCTCAATTACCTTGACAAAATTATATAAATAATTTCCAGCATTTTCTGCCAAATAAGACGTTACAAGTGACAAGACCGCCCAAAAATCAGCAAGATATATATATTGGTGTAACTTCTCAACAGGGTGATTTTTTGGGGATATTTCTCAGAGAGAAAAAAAAGTCTTATGAGGCAGGAATTAGAGTTAATTACGAAGATCTTTATGTCGTAATATTGTCCAACCTGTTACAGCCTCATTTTTTGTTATGTAACATTGGCGCACCCAAGGGGGGGGGGGGGGGGAATTCGGGGCGCCCCCCCCCCCCCCCCCAAAGGGAAAAAAAAAAAAAACACCCACAAACCCCACATTCTTCTCACCACACACCCACCCCACCCCAAAAACAACACCCCCCCCCC
>Ga0123355_10010800_pt1 | contig 14038 bp, 10 predicted proteins | sample TergutEmb28metaG_3_FD_89872 | JGI IMG/M metagenome (GOLD analysis project Ga0123355, IMG submission 89872) | Embiratermes neotenicus P1 segment gut microbial communities from Petit-Saut dam, French Guiana - Emb289 P1 | ecosystem: Host-associated > Arthropoda: Insects > Digestive system > Gut ... | reverse complement strand
TTTTTTTTTTGACATGCGCGTTGTTCTCTGTGAATTGCATTCCCCACGCAATGTTTGCGATCGCGTATGAGCGAAAGAAAGAACACTCATCCAACATTAGTTATGATACGAAACGACTTTGGAAGAGCCACGTGCACAAGAGTGAGGATAACACTAAGAGTGAGTTGGGAGAAACGAGTTGTGAACGTGTGGACTGGGTTCAAATGAAGCACGATATGGTCCAAGGCTCAAAACAGACGGGAAATTTCTTGACCAGCTGAGCTACTTTTAGCTTTTCAAGAACGAATCTGCTCCACAGGCTCTGTTAAATAGTCATCACTCACAGTTACATGTGTTCCGGTGATACGTTGATCTGGAAGACGAAACTTACTGACGCCAGTGTAGTTCAGTAGTATAACTTCCTCTGAAATTTCAACTTGAAGTTTTGACAGTTCTCCCCTCTAACTATGATTTCCACAGTTAACCCTTCAAATCATCCGTTTCTGTGTAGCATATCTCAAGGAGGAGATTGTAGTGTCACTGAGTGATATCGACGCGAATTTTGAAAGTTCTTGCTAGACCGCTTGATGACCTTTACTGGCAAAGCCCGACACTGGAGTCGCGACCGAAGCAGACGCACTTCTTGACCCACTGACACATTGATGTAATTTCACGAAATATTTTCGCCATAAATTTCGAGAGTTCTTAAGAAGAAGCTACATAATTTTTTATCGGCAAAGCATGATTCTGTACTACCAACTGAACCTCCATGCCATAACACAAATTCACTAAATATTAACACCATAGATTTTACGCGTTCTTAAGGCACAGTTTGACAGACATTGTTTATAAATTACGACGCTGCAACGCCGACCGAATCATTGGAACCAACTGAGCACCTCATTACAGCTGAATATTTTCATAAAACACGGCCATATGGCGTAACTATAATTAACTGTAAGAATACCAGTGAGCGATTGACAAAACAAGCGTACTATAATTTGGATAATACACATAGGCCTACTTCTTCCTTCGAACCTCGATATTTCTGCGTTAGAAGCAAACCCCTGCTATAGACATGGCCATATCCAGCATTCTGTCTTAAATGTTAGATCCACATACACATAAGAATTGCATGAAATGGCATAGGAATTTCAACGCAGCAGATTCACTTCTAACCACACACGTCAGGCACGTAGGAAAAATTGGGAGTAAGATCGGATATTAAATCAGGTATTTATATACTTCAAGAAAGGTTAAGCTTCTTTATGAAATGTATTACAATGGGGTATACCATAGCCATGTAAGAAGTTAGGCTAATCCAAATATGTTTGAAGAAAGAAGACAGGTAATATACATATAAAAGTCACATTGACGTGTGTTCGCGTAATCATTATTGCTGTGGAAGAGCAGTAAGTATTTCATATTCTGAGCGCGTGGCGGGAGCCTTATTAATCCAGATTGCAACACACATGTGCCGTATTATGTTGTCATCTGCTGCCTGTCTGGCTGTGCCATTTATTTCAACATTATCTTTAAAAAAGCGCAATTTTGGGAAGAAACATTATTGACATGATATAAAGAAGCTGATAGACATTTTTCGCAGTTTTGCGTATGGGCCCAAAAATAAAGTTCCCTACAGGGAAAAATGCTTTTTGTCAGTACATGTTCAGAATGATCTGAACCTAAAATAGGCTTTTTCAGAATTTTTTCTTTTTATATTGAACTATTAGGAAAACCCAAGGAAACCAGAGGAACTTACAAGGTTTCATACCTCAAGTCGATCACTGTATGCTTTAAAATCTTGTCTCCTGTTTAGAGACCTTGAAAATTACAATACAGTGAAACATGTCTTAGACGGAACTTGGGTATAACTAAAACAAAACTTTAGCAAAAAAAAGTTACAGTTTCAAGCATTTGGAGTCTCGAAATCCAAATTTCAAGTGCCTCTATTAAATGGAACCTTGTTACAAAGGACAAAATTTACACCCCTGGCGATTCCGCTACAACCATGTTTCATTTTATATAGAATTATAATCTCAGCTCTTTCTTTTCAGTTGTAGATTTACATCACCTGAGGGAAGAATATACATTTTATGGGAGTTCAGAAAACGCTCCTGAAAATGCAGTTTGACAGGGAACGAAAATTGCAGATCGCTGGAGAAAGTCAGTATTTAATGAGAAGCGTCTCAACTTCTGCGCTTCGCCATATTATAAGGATAGCCAAATAAGTGAGAACAAAATCTGTACAAAATTTAGACCAGAAGAACGACGCTAAGAGATTAACTACCTCATATGTTCAATGAAAGATTAAGAAAATCTGTCAGGGTCTTCAGTGATTTCAGCTGATCGCGTCTGTTGGGGTCTTGTGACTAGGCAACAAGCATTTGGAGTGAGCAGTTGAATAACTAGCAGCTTATGGAGAACGTATCTGGAACACGAAATTGTGCGATCTACAGTACTTCATAATAATAAATTCTAGTGTTTTGTGCCTAAACTTACTTAATAGAATACATTCCGTTTTTATATGATCTATAAAACTTAAACACAAATCACCACTCCAACACAGCTAAAATAGTGGGGATTTGTTGTTTAACGTGTACAAACTTTAATTGTTTACCAAAAAGCTGACTGTATTGTCTATAATAATCATCATCATCTATCACGAGTTAGGCTTCATAGAACTGTTGCGGCTAGTCTAACAGTTTCTTCTAAGGTCTCCCAAGTCGTCTATGTTCATTTCGTCTACTATTCCGTATTATTTTTGGCATCCTGTTGTTGTTCATTCTTGTTGAATGTCGTGGCCAATTTCTGTATTGCCTGTCTGGTTGTTTAATCGCGCAGTACCGAATACATACACCACATAGCGTCAAATAATTTGGACAAATCCAAACCAATGTACTCAATTTTACTTGTTTTAATGCATGTACCGTGCATCTGTTATTATTGTTATTTATTTCAACCAACCATTGCACAAACATATATTACATATAATACAATATCTCTCTAAATAATGCATACTCCTACATATTTCGACGTCTACATATCATCATCTGGGAGTTTTTACATTTGCGCCTCGCTAGGTTACATAAATTATTAACAGCTGCAATTTTAAAAATTTATGTAACTTAGATAGGCGCAAATTTAAAAAGTCCCTAATGATGACATACAGATGTCAAAACATGTAGGAGTATACATTATGTAAAGAGATAATGTATTTTGTGTAATATATGTCTGTGTACTGGTTGGTTGAAATAATTAAAAATGAATTTTACTTGTTTCATGCAATATAACATAACCACGAAATTCGTAGGCGTAACAGACGACAGCCCAGCCGATATTTGAACTTCGTACTGGCCACGTACAAACCGTACAGATGTTTCCTTCTAAGCTCATCTTACGTCAGACGTTTCTGGCAATGAGCCTAGTGAGCGTACTTGCACCTGTCATGCCCTAACCTCAACATTATATACGTTGCAATCCGATACTAACCGATTGCTTCCAGCAGACGACCAGATTTAGCTCGAAATGAAATAGATATTCGACGTACCTGATCCCGGCGTTACTCGCGTTTCTACCTCGCTTTGCTGTTCGACTCATCTGCCTACTCCTTCAAATCCCGTAAGCTCTACCTGTAACCCCCATCCCTTCTTCAGCTGTATACATTTGTGTTTTTCATTTACATACCAACATAAACGTTTTTAAGTCTATATACAGGGTATACACAAAAGAATGGTACGGTTTCAAAAGTTAACAAAAATGTATTTCTCACCTTACACGGTCACAACGTACACCGTCAGCAGCAGCAACTGTCCAAGTTTCTCATGCGCTACCAGCAGCTCGCTTCTCATGCTTACTGCGGGGCCGTGGGGCCAGTTTCCAAGATGGCGCCGCAGCAGTAAAAGGCTTTTTTTGTGTGCTCCGTTTTGAGGTGTCCAGATCTGTGATTACAGTGCAGCCTAAGTTTCATGCACAGTTTAGAAAAGACGCACCTCCGAGGTGCGTCTTTTCTAAACCGTGCATGAAACTTACGCTGCACTGTAATCACAGATCTGGACACTTCAAAACGGAGCACACAGAACGCCTTTTCCTGCTGCGACGCCATCTTGGAAACTCGTCCCGCAGTAAGCATGAGAATCGAGCTACTGGTAGCGCATGAGAAACTTGGACAGTTGCTGCTGCTGACGGTGTACTTTGTGCCAGTGTAAGGTGAGAAATAAATTTATTGTTAACTTTTCAAACCGCACGGTACGGTGATTTGTTTCACCTGCTTCAAATAATTTTCACCTGTATTAGCTGCAACATTCCAAACTTAAAAATAATCATAACACAGACACTGCCGCAGGAGTTAAATAATTTAAATTAAAGACAGAAGTCATTTTGGAGTAGGCTAATGGATGGACGTTCGAGGAAAAGCGGTTTGGTTTCCGATTCGGGAAATTCTTACTCTTCATCAAAAAGTGCAATCGCTGGGGCAAATCTTCCTCCTATTAAGTGGGTACCGGCAATCCTTTGCGTGGGGGTAAAGCGGCCAGGACGTGAAACCGACCAATCTATTCAATCTCGTACCTTGTTTACGTAAAAGAGAAGCTACCACTCCAGTCCTCTCATACGACTTAATGGCGTGTACAGGGAAACATACACGTCTTCAGAGAAGGACTGAACGTAAATTGCATTCCTTTGAATGCATTTTGTATTAGGCGTATATGGTCAGTTAATAGAAAATTGTGTCAGCTGACCTCTAATATACGGTGTTTTTTCTGCGTGATGGAAAAGCGCCGGCCCAACGCCATACCAGACGCTCTGCCAGCGTTGCGTCGAACGCCGCTTGTCGGGGAAGTTTAATGGTCGATGATAGGAGCTATACAAATGATCGCAGTGATAGGAACCTTATAAAGCCTAATAAAAACTCACTACAGCGTCAGACCGGCGCTTATTATTCAAGAAGGAAAAAGCCCCTATATATTTTATAATACAAGCCATATATTTCTGTGTTTCTTGCTTTAAAACACTTCCATACCTCCATCACAGCTGGACGTCGAACACATAGGAGACTGTAGCTGCATTAACCCTTTCGAGATAAAAATGACGGGGTTCAATTTTCTCTCAGACGACACCAACAACGATTTTTGTTTACGGCTCTTACAATCTTTCGACTTAACTCGAGAAGGTTTAATTTTTGGCTAATAAACATAGCATACATCTGAAAAGGTTCCTTAAAAGGTATTGAAATTCTGAAACGGAAGGTGAGGTGTTCACCGCAATGTTTGTGAAGATAAAACCCTTCAGAGACGTGGCGCCGTGTTAATCGATAGCTACCGACGTTTCAGATCAGATTGTTGCCTCCACTTCAACATCTATACAGCCCACGAGTGTAAAAATATTTACCTGCTGAATTCAAACACATAGTCTGAGAAGATAAAATCGAAGGTTAGTATTATAGGTTAAATGAAACATGTTTACCCATTCTGGATATCTATTTTCTGCCAGTGAGTTTAATCCCTGCTGTTTCCTTATATACGTAGAATTTGTTAAGTTTAACCGACTTAGCGAGCAACTTTTTCCAATTAACAAATTGTTAATTAACTGTGTTCCAAAATGAGAGATAATTTTAAAAACAAAACGCTAGTTAAATCTTGGGTTCCTATTGCTTATAAATTTGTACATGAACATAAATCGAAGTCGAATTTACGATGCAGGAAATATGATTGAGACATGTACCATGTAAATATGGCAGGGTGAAATGTTCTTGTAGTGTTTCCATTTCTCTATCCCACGGAGGTGGAAAAAGCAGAAAAAGGGAAAGGCTTAATAATTCATTTAAGAGAGATAAGTTACTTCTGGATGACATACTTCTTATTAATTTTATTTTAAACGTGAATAGTGAAACAAATGACCAGTTTCTTCCCCCACCCACCTGCATGCGGCAGATATACATAACAGCTTTCAGCTCCATATATTCATGTAAAATAGCTTCTTTGGCTTTCCGTATTCAAAACACGATTAAGGGTATGACCAAAACATGAAATGTAGGATTAATTATACCCGACTTTAATGCTGACGTTAAAATGCTCTATGCACCCCCTAGGATTTATTGCTGCTAGCATTAAGCTAATATATTTTTATCAACATACATGCTGTGTAAAGCTGCATTTGTAATCTGTTGTCTTTGTTTGGGCTAAATGAGGTTATTAGTAGGTTTCACACAATTTATGGCCTCTTATTACCTTGATTTAAGGCCATTAAACGTTATTAAGTGTTTATTCTGTACAGACACGGAAAATACGATTACAGATTTGCGAACAAACAAGAGAATAAATCTGGCCAGAAAACTGTCCTATAATGTGCATTATACTAATAAACAACACGTAATTAAATGGAGAGAGTCATTCTGGACAAATGAACAGTCGCTGAAACACTCAAGCAATTCTGTTCGTTTCTGTTAATCCTTGTTAAACACTTTCCGCGTAAGAATCCACCGCTGATCCCTGTCAACACACACATTACTATTGTCCACATCCTCAAACATACATGTTATAATTCATTTTAGGCGCATTCCAAAACAGATGCCAAAAGCGTCATGTCTGTCTGTGAGCCTGCCCGTGTGCGTGGTAAAAAGTGACATCCACGGGAAGTATTCCCATTAAATGTCATATTTGTAATTTATAATAAAATTTGTTAATTTTGTTTAAAATTTAACAAAAGTAACAAGATAACTGGCATGAAGGCCTAATTACATTTATGATAATATCTCTCTGCAGTTTGTCTCGTATCCGTGATGTGTCCTCATGGTGCGTCCTCAGGTTGCGGACGAAGAACGGCGTTCAGTATGTAGGGTAGCTGCGGAAATATTGAATAAGCAGTCGCGGACAGCCGACAAGGGGTGGTCCTCCAGATTGGCCGCTGAGCGAGGTGCTAACAATTCCTCACCGTAAAAACGTATCCTGTTACGAAATGTTTACAACAGCATCGGACCCGGACTGATATTCTGGTACGACCTCAGACGTGGGAAAGGGACATGAGATTTGGTACTTGGAATATTAGGAACCTGTATAGGGCAGGTTTACTCACAGCAGCAGCCAGGGAACTAGCAAGATATAACTTAAATTTAGTGGGTGTGCGGAAGTTTAGGTGGGACAAAGGGGGCACAGCAAGAGCAGGGGTCCAAAATTTTTTTCTACGAAAAAGGAAACGAAAATCATCAATTGGAAACAGGATTTTTTGTACACCACAGAACTGTACCAACAGTTAACACAGTAAAGTTCATTGGCGATAGGGTGTCATGTATAGTTCCTGAGAGGTCGCTGGTGTAATTTCATTGTTCTGAACGTACCTGCACCAAGTGAGGAGAAAAGTGATGAGTCAAATGACAGTTTTTACGGTGAATTAGAGCATGCTTTTTTATCATTTTCCTAAGTACAAAATGAAAATTCTATCAGAAGATTTTAATGCAAAAGTAGTGAGAGAATATTCCAAAACCGACGATCGGGAATGAGAGTCTACATCAGGATAGTAATGATAATGGGGTTAAAATAGTAAACTTTGCCACATTAAAAAATCTGGTTGTTAAGAGCACGATGTACCAGCACCGAGACGTTCATAAATATAAAAGGACCTCTCCTGACGGGAAGACTCACAACCAGATTGGTCACACATTGAAAGATAGGAGATTGTATTCGAATATACTCGAGGTACGATCTTTCATTGGAGATGACTGTGTTACTCATCACTACCTGGTGGTTGAAAAAGTTAGGTAAAGGTTGGCAGTAAGTTAAAAAAAATCAGAGAACTTTGATGGGGAAAGATTTAATCTCAGGAAGCTAAATGAGCTGGAGGTTAGGAAACAGTATCAGATTCCGAATATAAACAAGTTTGCAGCTTTGGAGAACTTATGTGATAGTGAGGACATAAATAGGGTTTGGGAGAATATTAAAGAGTATATAAAAACCTCAGCTAAAGACAGTCTAGGTCTGCACGAATTGAAGCAGCATAAACCATGGTTTGATGAAGAATGTTTAGGTTCTTTAGATCAAAGGAAGTGGGTACAAGATCAATGCCAGAGCAGTATAGATAATCTGAACAATGTGAGACGTGATGATGGTAGACATTTCAGGAACAAAAAGAAGGCATGTCTGTAAGCTAAAATCGAGGAACTTGAAACTAACAGAAAGATAAAAAATAATAGGGACTTGTGTAGGGGCATCAATGACTTCAAAAAGGGTTTCCAATCCAGTCTAATATAGTAAAGGATGAGAAGAATGATTTTGTTACAGACTGCCACAGTGATTGGGTAGGAGGGGGAAGGATTTCTCCCAGCTATTGAATGCATAAGGGGTTAATTACGTTAGGCACACAGAAAAACACACAGCAGAGCCACAATTTCCTGAGCCAAGTTCCTTTGAGGTTGAGCTGGCTATTGAGAAGCTATATGTAACAAATTATCAGGTATTGACCAAATCCCAGCATAACTGATTAAGGCAGGGTGTTCGAATATTCGCTTTGAGATCCATAAACTTATTATTTCTATTTGGAATAAGGAGTGCCTAAGGAGTGGAAAGAGTCGATAATTGTACCTATCTATAAGAAGGACGATAAAACAGACTGTAGCAATTATAGGCCAACTACGTACAAAATATTACCCAACATCCCGCTCTCAAGGTTAACTCCTTATGCAGAAGAAATTATAGGGAATCAATGTGGATTTCGACGCAACAGGTCACCTACTTATCATATATTCTGGATTCGTCAAGTACTTGGGGAAAAAAGAGGGAATAAAAAGAAGAAGTGCATCAGCTCTTTATAGACTTCAAGAAAGCTTATGATTCAATTAGGAGGGAGGTCTTGTATAATATTCTCATTGAGTTTGGTATCCCCATGAAAATGGTAAGGCCAATAAAAATGTGTCTGACTGAAACGTATAGCAGAGTTCGGGTAGGCAAGAATTTGATTGACATGTTTCATATTAAGAATGGTATGAAAAAAGGAGATGCTCTAACGCCACTGCTTTTCAACTTTGCTTTACAGTATGCCATTAGGAGGGTTCAGGTTAACCAGGATGGTTTGAAATTAAATGGTGCGCATAAGCTTCTGGGTTTTTTCTGATGATGTTAATATATTGCGAGGAAGAGTACATACTATAAAGGAAAACGCAGAAACTTTGGTAGTGACTAGTAAGGAGATTGGAATAGAACTAAACGCTGATAAAACTAAGTACATGGTCATGTCTTGAGATCGGAATGCAGGACGAAGTCACTGTGTAAATAATGATAATTGGTACTTTGAAAAGGTGGTAGAGTTCAAATATTTGGGAACAATCTTAACAAATCAAAATTCTATTCAGGAAGAAATTAAGAGCAGACTGAAATCAGGGAGTGCTTGTTATAATTCGGTGCAGAATCTTTTGTCTTGCAGTTTGTTATCCAAAAATTTAAAGATTAAAATATACAGAAATATAATTTTTCCTCTTGTTTTTTATGGGTGTGAAACATGGTCGCTCATATTGAGGGAGGACCGTAGGCTGAAGGTGTGTGAAAATAGGGTACTGAGGAGAATATTTGGGACTGGGAGGGACGAGGCAACAGGGGAGTGAAGAAAACTACATAATGAGGAACTTAATGATCTGTACTTCTCGCCTAATATTTTTGGCGATAAAATCGAGAAGAATGAGCTGGGCGGGGCATGTAGCGTGTACGGGCGAGAGGAGAATCGTATACAGGGTTTTGGTGGGGAAACCTGAAGGAAAGAGACCACTTGGGAGACCCAGGCGTAGAAGGGAGGATAACATTAAGATGGACCTTCAGGAAGAGGGATGTGAGGCTATGGACTGGATCGAGCTCGCTCAGGATAGGAACAGGTGGCGGGCATTTGTGAATGTGGTAATGAACCTTTTATGAAATACGGGGAATTTCTTGACTGGCTGAAAACCGGTTATCGTCTCAACAAGGACTCTGCTGCATGGAGTAAGTAATTAAGTAAATAAGTATTTGTCTCGTATAAATTAAAAAGTACTCTTGAGTGAGTCACGAAATAAAGACGAAGTAATAGTGAACGATCTAAATCATAACAATCCTGATAAATCGAGCATGGTCGATACTTCACCCTTTCCGATGCATCAGTCGTAACTGTTGTACTAAGATACGAAATGTACTTGTGGTATGTGTAGTGCAAAATGTGGTAAGGCACAATCCCACTGCTCTCAGCATGTAGGCCTTATGCTTGATTCCTTCAGCATTTCAGACTAACATATATGTGACTCGTCACTACTCTGGCGCCATTAAATTGTAGACCCAAATTTGTGTTACTGCTTAGCACTAGTAACATCAACACAGGCAATGAACGTACACCATAACTTTCAGGCGCTTTCGTGCAACCATTGTTGCAGTGGAAAATCAATAAATATTACACATTCTGAGTGTGCAATTGTAGCCTTAAAGTATCCAGCATGCAACGCACATGCGCCAAACTGTCATCTGTGACCAATCCGGCTCTACAATATTTTTCCACATTATCTCATAAACGGCACGATAATAGAAGAAAATATTTTTGAACAAAAATATGTTTTGATTTTCTCTACAACTTTTGTCTGCAACATTTCTCACTCTAAGAAAATTAAAGCGAGACTTAATTTTAAAAAAACGTTTATTTGTCTTCCTGTAAAGTACCCGTTATTCTGGTGCGATTTTAATAAATCTTGAATTTGGTTGGTAGATTTTCCCAAAATAATTCACTATCAAACTTCATGAAAAACCATCCAGTAGGGGCCGAGTATTTCCATGCGGAAAGAAGGACGGATGGACGGACAGATACACAAGATAAAGCTAACTCTCACTTCTCGCAATTTTACGAAAGCGCCTAAAATCGTAGGCTTGTCACTTGTGTTCGTTAACAGTAATTCGTAGGTAAAGTAATACTATCGTGTGTCTTATTATTTATTGCGCGTAGAGGATAAGAAACCCGTCAAATTCCAAGCCCAAATATAACATTTTTCAAGTGCGTGGGGACGTGGAATTAAAGCGTTATACATTACTGATTTTGACGGTACATTAAGGTCAAATATGAGTTTAATAGTCTGGCAATCCGCCCCGGGGGAAATAACCAGAGCTACTCACTGGATTAGGTTTTGCGTTGGTAGACTACAACAAGCGACCCGGACGCAGAGGAGAGAAGAAAATTCCAGCCCATGTCCGGAATGGAAACTGATTCAAGCAGGCAGACACCTTTATGTACACTGAGATAACCGATCTCAAAGAACAGCAAGTTACCAAATGTGTACTGCGATAAAAATCTTCGTCCTTTCATTTCAATTTGTTTAATTACGGATACGCCTAGAAATAAAATTTTCGCTTTATTCTTCTCTACTGTCCGGTACACAATCTTCTGTCTTCACCTGTTACATAGAGAAAATAGAGACTAAAATATTTAGAATAATAATATTCCCTCTAGCTGTAGGTGGATATTAAACTTGATTTCTCATTTTAAAGGAAGAACACGGGCTAAGATTGTGATACAGGACGCTGCTGAATAACATATTTAGGTCTAATATGGAAGAAGTAGGAGGAGATTTGAAAAAAAAGCAAGATGAGGAGCTATATGATTTCTACTCATCGCACGTTATTATTCGGGCACTAAATGAATCAGAATGAGAGTGGCGGGGCACATGGCACGTTTTAAACATTTAAGAAACACGTAACATATTTTGGTATGAAAACCGAATGGAAGAGACAGCTTGGAAAGCTTACGAGTGTATTGGAGGCTACAAAAAATTCTTGAAAAGGAAAACGGAATAGTGAGAACTAAATATGACTCAGGAAAAGGACGAGTGTAGGGAGCTTGTGATAACGATAATGTAACTTCATGTTCCATAAAGTCAGGAAACTTGACTGCGAAATTAGGTGTTCAAGGGCTATGCCCAGTGGAGTTACTTATCCCTCTGTAGGTCTTAGGTAGCTTCAAATATTCTTAAACACAAAATTAGATAATTTTGAATGATTAGCTTCGCATCCTGGCTGCTTTAACTTCCGAGAAAACAGCTCCTCCTACACAGTCAACAAGAAACCATATGGGCCCCAGAACTAATCTGGAAGCTCGATAAAAGATAAAAAGGATTAAACCTACGTTTCGTCAGTCGCGAGACCGTGACCCAGTTATCATACTGACGTCGTTTTAACGGTTCCTCGATTTTGTGATACAAGTAATAATTAAAAACAGCTTAGTTTTAAGTAAAAGCATTCTTTGAATGGACCTATAACGGATGTTTAGAAAGAATCATAAATGTGCTTTCACCTTGGATGGTGACCAATCGCCACAATAAATGATAGACATTAATGTGCAAAATACACGTCTGCTATTATAATAGCTTTGGCTTAGGTCTTGTACAGTTCGTAAGTATTCGGATTTTCCACCTCTCCTTTGAATATCTTTTATTTATTACCACCATTTCTCTCTCCAACAGTTAGTTCCATCAGAGACGTTAACCAGTTGTTATTAACAACGTTCCGCTCCCACCCTTATCCGTCTGGTGCTTGAAGTTCATCTCAAAATAAATAAAAATCCAATTCCTAATTTAACTCACAGAAAAGGGTATGTCGACCTGAAGCACTTAAGGCTCTAAGAAGGAAAAAAAAATTATTTTTTCTAAGAATCATGCGAAAAATCGATACATTCCGGGAGCAAAGTTAATTTTTTTTTTTAAATGTTAAAAGATGTGTTACCTATGGTAAGCTCTGTGTTTTAAGGTGACAAAATAACTCATTGTCAAATTTCACATTCTGTGGACCGTGCATCGTGATTTACTTGCGTAATAAGGACCAAAAAGATGCACAAGTTCCATTCTGATCATGTTAGTAGCTAGTCAACGGAGGTGCATGGTAAATATCATATGCTGCATGTACATTAACTACTTCCTGATGAAGAATAGTTACTCTGTTCGAAAAAAAATACAGGATAGACTGTTTAAATAAATTAAGAAAGAAAAGTGCATCTTGTTGTTATTACGCAAGTAACTCATTATCATCTCCACAAACAACATTCAGCGGAGATCTGTTTTCAACCGTACAAAATTAGTGCACTTAGAACATAGACCTATATTAAGCCACAAAACATTTGGCGATCGCTTCAGTAAGACAGACAGAAATAAGGATATTAGCCTTAACATTTTCGTTGCTTCATGCACTGCTGCAAACTTACTAAAATTAACTTCCTATAGCCAGGTAACACAAATGTCCATTAGAGATATTTCGTTCCCGTGGGGTAGTATGAATTTTCAAATACCGTTGCCATTTTTAAGTAGTGCTTATCCTGGAATCTTCTATAATTTGACTTAATTGTAGCACTTACGAATAACCTTGACTGACCAGTCGTCACGTTAGTAGCACGTTTGGTCCGCATTTTGGTGCAACTGTTTTGTATCTCGGCCAAGTAGCTGCATACAGACTGAGCAGTTTATTGTTTGTATACAACACCTCAGACAATATACCGTCAAATGATCAGTGAATGTTGAATTTGGAGATATGTGGCAAGAAACGATCGTGGCATAATTAACTATAAAGAGCAGGCCTTTTCCCTTTATGAAACAAGAAAGGCAAACAAATCAGATTACCGCTTGAGCCAGCCTGCGCCGACACGCTGTACCAAGTTTCAGGTTATTTTCGCAGTCTTCCTGGCCTAAATGACGTTTCCCATAGCAGTTCCAATCCATAAACCTATTTCATATCCCCATTCGATAAACTCAACAGTACATAATAAAAAAGTAGCCAATAAAAGAATCCCCGAGCACGTGCTAATTACCAGCAAACACAGTAATTATAATCAAGAGAAACACTTCTGAACCAAATATAGGCTATGCCACATATGTGTATAAATTTTGTATATATATCTTAAAAAATATTTACATATACTTTTCATAACATAATATGTCTGTCTGTCTGTCCGTTCGCGTCTCCCCCCCCCCCCCCCAAAAACTCATTTTTTTTAGGTTAAATTCCCCAAAAAAAAAAAAAAAAGGGGGGGGGGGGGGGGGGGGGGGGAGTTTCTTTCCTGTGGGGGATTAAAAGAAAGGAAA
>Ga0123355_10010799_pt1 | contig 14038 bp, 20 predicted proteins | sample TergutEmb28metaG_3_FD_89872 | JGI IMG/M metagenome (GOLD analysis project Ga0123355, IMG submission 89872) | Embiratermes neotenicus P1 segment gut microbial communities from Petit-Saut dam, French Guiana - Emb289 P1 | ecosystem: Host-associated > Arthropoda: Insects > Digestive system > Gut ... | reverse complement strand
TTGGCTCAAGCAAAGGATGGCTCTTTTGCGTTGGCATTGTATATGCTCGGCTTTTCAACATACAGCGGATTTTAGTAAATATCGGAGGTAAATATGCACGCCGTAACGAATAAAATCGAACCCATCATTTGGGGTGCAGATGGTACAGAAGCCATTTTACAATGCGTTAAGATGATTATTACTACTCCTGTTGGCTCCGTTCCATTGGATAGAGGTTTTGGAATAGATATGTCCTTATTGGATACCCAAAATGCTGATGATTTTTCAAAGTTTGCGGATTATGTTAGAGGCTTGGTCAACAAATATGAACCTCGTGTAGTTGTCAAAAATGTGGAAATAAGCACAAGTGAAGAACAGGAACAGCCGCTTATCAAAGTTTTTTTAGATTTGAAATAGTCAATACAAAAGACACCTCTCGCAGATGTCTTTTTTGTAATGGCAACTTAGAGTATACTTTTAGTAGGCAAAGACTAGAGAGTGTTTTTGAAACTGAGGGTAAGCAACTAATTTAGGATGGCAACAGAGCAGACGAAGTCAGCGAAGGCGGCAGTATTGTTGGAGTGTTTTGTTCGCCGCCTTGCCCCAATTAAACGCTGTGTAAAGGCATATTTGACCTAACACAATGCCAAAAAAAAATTGGAACCGATTGTGTACGTCGAAGTCGTCAAAAGAAAAGTCCTCTTTCAGAGTGCATTTAATAAACGTTTCCAATATTTTGTGTACATTGTTACCTTCAAGTTTCCTGACAACTCAGAAAAGGAATTTCAAATTCCAGGATGCGCTTACCCTTCCGCTGAAAACTCCTCCGAAGACTTTAGACCTGAAAACCTTCCTTCGTCGCTCTTAAATTGGGATACTCAGCGATTCAGAGGGAAGTTTTATGTTCCGGAAGGCGTTTTGCTAGAGGGGGACAAAGGGTGGCTCACTTACAGAGAGATAAGGAATATTGATAGGCGGATCAAAAACGAAAGCAAGCGATGGAAAGGCAGATTATTTGTGAGTTTTGAAAAGGATTCTTAATCGGAAAAGATGCAATAAATTTTGCAATCCGGGCGTTGATAGCCCGGATTGCTTTGTGGTTAATAAGCCACAACAAAAGCGTCGGAGAAGCCTAGTATTTGTAATCTGTCGCGCATGGAAACGGCATTTTCTCTTGTTGGGAAGACCCCGACTCTGACCCTGTACCAGCCATTACCATTGAAGGAATATGCGTTGTGATGTCCTAATTCTTCAAGTCTGGCAAGTACATTTTGAGTACAGTCTTGCGCTCTCGATGCAATGACCTGCACACTATACCCCCGGATAAACTGTTGTGCTGATTGTGCAGCCTGTGTATTCTGAGCCAGCGTTGTGTCCGCTAATCTCTCGGCATTTATTACCATCTTGTGCCCTCTGTTGAATTGATTGTTATCTCCGCCGGGTCTGAGTCTGACTGAATCAAATGTATGAAAGCACATATGATGACCCGGTACCCATCGACCGTTTGCATCACGTTCAGTTGCTCTCGTCACTATTGGGCTGACAATATCATAAGCATTAGAAGCAACTCTGATAGAATGATTGAATGTGAACACAGCGACAGCAAATCTGTGAGTTGTATTGCCAACGGTGAACTCGAGAACCGCAGGGTATGCAGGCCACGTTGCGTTTCTAGGATTCCCATTTGCAATGCGCCCTAGAGCCTCCCAATCTGCCCTTGTGTGGCATTGATAATCCACATGATGGTAAAACCCTGCTGCGCATCGGATGTCAATGCGCGTCATAGATGGCAACATTATTAGTGTGGCGTTACCGTTAAGCCTAGCTTCTCTAAGTGCGTGCATAGTCGAGCGTTTAACACCTATCATCACGCCACCTCCTCTTTGCCTAAACCTGCCACTTTATCAGCACCTAATTCGTTTATGTAGTCATAATATGCTTGTTGCGCTTCTTTTGCGGCTTTGAGCGCAGCATCCATTTGTCCATTGATTTTTTGATTTTGTACTGCCATAGCAGTAACTATCGATAGGTTTGTATTGGCACTCATAAAGCGCATTGACAATAAATTTTCATTGCTTCGTTGCTTTGCTATTGTTTGTGCATCTTTTTGTGTGGATTTTTGGCGTTGCACCATCAATCCGCCGAACACACTTATGAGTGCGATTATCACTGCATTTTCAGCGACTATTAAGTATTGAACCAATTCCAGTAAATTCATTGTCATCACTGCCTCTCTCCATGTTACTTCTCATTGCACTGATAGATTGGTATGCTTGCTGTGATAATTTTCGTACACCGGCAATTTCTTTTTTATCACCTTGTTTAGGTACATGAAGTTCCATAGCAACTGTCAGCACGTCCATTTGCTCAATGTGCGGCTCAAGCTCTTCGAGAGGTATTGTTGTTGTCATCGAATGAAATTGCGTCGAATGCCCTGTATCAAAGTAATACACAATGTCGAAATATTGCTTTTCAGGCAAGTCTTCAACCGCTGGTGTTGTATGCGTTGGAATTAGTATTGCTCTTGTTGGTAATGTAATCATTTTATTTTTATCCTTTCTTTTTTAAGCAGTGCGTCTCCATATGAAGCACGTAATTGATGGTTGTATAGTTGATATGGTTGGTTGTGTTGTAGGATTTCCTGTATTTACCACATTTCTGGCACCACTCGCCGGATTTGTCGTAGGATTTCCTGTATTCACCACACTTCTGGCACCACTTGCCGGGTTGCTTGTAGGATTGCCTGTATTTGTTGCTGACGATGCTCCCGTGTTAGGCGTTGTAGACATGGCTCCTGTGCTGCCGCGGAGCTGTGCTCCAACATCACTAACAATCGAACCATCACCTGTTGACCCGCTTGTCCTTGCTGCGGCACCTGCCCAACTAGCCATATAAACCTGAGTCATCCGCGTGAATAAAGTAGATCCCACATGACCCGAAGCTATATGAGCCCCAGCCGCATTAGTTATTGTATGTGAGTGTGCGCCCATAGAATGATTGTGTGCCATACTGTGCAGGTGGTTCGATATGTTATGTGTATGTGCATCGGAATGTACGTGGTTTGATATGGTGTGAGTATGCGCATCGCTATGAAGATGGTTTGGCAACTGTACTGTAGCGCTACCAGATTGAATTTGCGATGTAGCATTACCAGTTACACCGATTAGAGTTCTGCCCTCTGCATAACGCTCCCATGTGCCTCCAAACAGTGCAGATGGATTCACGTTATTTACCGACATATATATTGAGCCTATTGGATAGATCATAGCCGCAAGCTTATCCAAAGCCTCGCCCACATCGGCCGGTGGTGATATTGGGTCTATGTTTTGTGCCACTTGATCGGGCAGTAGATGCCTTTTAATAGGCGGTGTACCTTCTTCAACAGCTCCGTCTGCCATTTCCATGTCGAAAGTGTTTGTCTGTCCTGTGACAGGATTTAGTTTTACCCGTCCGGGGTGTGTTGGTATTCTGTCTTTCATTTGCTCCTCCTTAAATTGATGAATGTAATCCTGTGTGCGCTATACCCATAGCCCATCCCAGATTTGTAGTGTCTCGCATATTTGCACTTAGTCTGTGCAAATCAGCAAGTATTTGCTCTATGCTGTTTATATGTGAAAAGTGTAAAGGACTGTTTGGTATGCGGGATATGTCTGTATATTCGTCAGGATTGTAGTATGCCCGGGTGATATCTATGACACTGTTGCAGATATTTTGTATATTTACAACTCTCGGAACTTTGGTTTTATTCCAATTTTCCACCTTGACCGGCATAACCTTGTAACCTAGGTTATTTAACCGTTCGGACAAGTACGCCAGATTGCTTTCTATCCTGTTTAAGTCGGCTACGTTTAGAAATGCTTTTGCTGTGCGCCTCGTGAGGTCAAGCTGATTTCTGTCGGTGATTGGTCTTATCCAACTTCTCATTATGACTCCACCCCCTTTATGCTTCCCCTGAATGCACCACTGAAACTAAGGGTTGATGATGTAACTCGCATATCTTGTTGCTGTGTCCCAACCATGATGACGTCACCTGTGTCTAACTTAGGGTCTGCTCTCCAATCTACAGAAAGATGTTTTCTTCTGACCAGATTTTCTTTCATCCACTCCCCGACTGTTTTTGCATGTCTTGTGCTAGTAACGAGTACATTTTGCAGTACAGATATTTCGCCTGATGGTTGATTAGTTGTGGTTGTGATTATTGTTTCGGATGATTTGCGCACGTTGCCTCTGAGCTTGATATTGTAATATCCGGTGTTGTCACAATGAAGTACAAGCTTACAGCTCTTTGCATAGAATTTTGAGGCATCAGTGTACAAGGTTATTCCCGCAAATCTTCTGTCGGGCGTTACACCGGGAAGCGTCATGCCGTCTATACCTTCGACCTCAATGTTTTCTGCAATTTCAGAATATTCAAGTAGGAATTCATTCATGCCCACAATTAAAGGCAATGTGCCTTCGTAGACGTTTTTAGATTCTGATTCCATAGTAAAGCTATACATACTGACATCAATCTGTTTGATAGGCTTTGTAAGCTCTATTTCCGGGCGAGTGTAGCTGTAGCGGTCGGTGATTTGGAGTTTTTCATCCCCACCGGCTAGGGAGTGTCTGTCGTCTACACTCTGTATATGCAATATTCCGTATCTGTTGAAGAAGATGGTGCAACATGCTGCGTTGGCTATGAGTTGCAGACATTCTCCGAATGTGCATATGGGGAGCGGTGCAAATGTGCTGACGCTGCTGAGTGCGTCTACGTCAAGTTCCCATGGTGACTTGTAGTTGCCGTTTTCATCAGTCTTTCGTTGTGGTAAGTTTGCTGCTTCGAGCACTTCCAATGCAAGGGTGTACAATGAAATGCCATTACGCTCTAGCTCATTGGGGAATCTACCTTTATAATATTTATTGTTCAAGAAGCCAAACAAATCTCTTGCCTTGAATGACGCTGATATTCCGTTTTGTGGTGCGCTCCAATCGGAAAGATAGTATGTTCCGCCGGGCATCCACTCAATTGAATCCGTTGTTTCTCCCAGTTTGAAACCATAGCGTGTATTAATCTCTTGTCGCTCCATCATGTACTTTGACAGACCGTCCGGGTTCAGCGGATCAAATGCACCGTCACGGTTATCTATTTCAAATGATACTTCGTATTTCGGCAATGACGATGAAAGCAGGTCTATAGATTGCGAACTGTCAAATTTCAACAGGTTTCTTTTTGTGTATGATTTTGTGTGACCCGGAAAAATCCGTTCTATCCGTGCTCGCCGATGCGGTGTTGCCCATCTGAGTACTTCAATGTCTATGCGGTCAAATTCGACCATTTCAAACGCTACTGTACTCACGATATCTGCATTATCGTTGATGTCCATGCTCTCGCGAAGCATACCGTTTAGATATGATGTAACTCTAAAAGCGGTTGGATATTCGCCTAAGATGCTGCTCCATGTGATGATAAGTCCCGGTAGAATAGGTACTTTTTTCTCAAAAGACATGCGTACATATGGGTTAATTGCAAAGTTGCCGTTTTCATCGCAGAGGAGATTGCTGATATATCCTGCGTATCCGGCTACTCCTCCGTTATTCGGCACTGTGCTTTTCGTGCCATCAAGTAGCCACAGGTTATGCTCTAATGTGCCGTAAGGCTCTACCTCATGCTTTGTTTCATCTACAAGCTGTGAATTCCATCTGCCCGGTATTGTTATCATTTCGTGTGCTTGCGATGAATCTGCGTTTGCTTTTGCGTTGGGGTCGTTTATCGTATATGTTATTTCCACAAACCCTTCACTCGTCAAAGGCAGTTTTTGATTGTCTTTCCATTTTTCTGTTACTGATTGCATAATAATGAACCTCTCATCTGTAATTTAAACTTCCGTTAGCTGCAAACCGCATCCGGTCCAGCCGGGGACTTCTCCGTTTTCATCCAGACGCCACAGTCCTGCACTGCGGTCACTGACGTACATTTCTCTGGATTCCCATTCATTCGATGTTTGGTCATAGAACAGCACTTCATTTGTATAATTGTCTTTGAAGAGTTGATTTATCTCAGACCAAACCGATGCTTCAAGATAATTCCAGGCCAGTGATATTTGTACTACGTCTGTGCGCACTGTCGAGGAAAGCAGGTGTCCGCTCACACTTGTGCCACCGTCTGTTATTGTAGTAGTGGTTGTGCTGTAGCTAGTTGGGTTTGGCAAGGCGTAGCTTCGGGTTGTCTCAATTCCCCCGACACTACTGTCCGGCGCAACAGTGTTGCTCGGTAGATCGCCGTTTGCTGTGCTTTTCGAGATTATTGTTACTAATGTTTTGTTTGAATCCATATGTCGTTCCTCCATTTTTCATTCATTTTTGGTGTCATTGTGCAAATTCGTTTACATTTTTGTGTGGAAAGCAAAAAGGTTATGAGCGAGTCCCTAGCCTCCATAAGCAAAGCTGCTTCCCATTAGCGGTAACCCACGCTCTTTGGTCACTCGCTCTATCTCTGACGCAACTTGTTTGCCATCGAGGTATAATTTGAACTCTGTTGCACCGTTTCCGCCAGACCCTTGACCGGACATTGCCGCACTGACAGCACGAGAAACACCAACAGATATTGACTCAACGATTTGATCATTATTAACTACAGCACTACGTGAGCCAATAGTTCCTACAAGTTCCGGACCTGCTTCGCGAGCTATAAACATTTGTCCTTGATCTGGGAATCCGCCTTGTGCGAAAGTTGGCACTGAAATCGATGGATTTACGGTAGGTATGTTGACTAAAGGTATTCTGTTAAATCCGTTAATTATACTGTTAACAGGACTTACCAACCAGGTCAATAAACTGTTTAACACACCTGCAACACTACTTCCCATAGTTCTCATGCCTTTTGGAACGTCCTTCCAGAGGCTTTGGAATTCATCGCGTATATCGGATATTAAGCCCTCAACGCCTTCTTGCGTGTCGATCCACAAATCTGAATTTCCGGTACTTATGCCATCCCACATCTCTGAAAACCTATCGTTTACCTCGTCTACCAAGATTGTGGAATCTGTGTCTGTGGCGTCAAACACCTCCTCATTACCTGTTTGAATGTTGCCCCACAAGGTGCTGAAGCCAATGTTGACTCGACTCCAAAGTGCGGCAAATCCGGTATCAAGTCCAGCCCATAAGGCGCGAGCACCTGTGTTTATTGCCCTCCATAGGGCATTAGAACTTGCATTTATCGAAGCCCATAAGGAGTTCGTGCCGCTATTTATAGTCGCCCATAGTGTGGCAAAGCCTGTATTAATATATGTCCATAACTGAGTAAATCCTTCGTTCATCCAAAGCTTAAATTCACTTGTGCTTTCACTTACAGAAGCCCAGAGTCCCGCAAAACCTGTATCTATACTCAGCCAAAACTCACCAAAGCCTTCATCCATCCAAGTCCAAAATTCATTTGTATTTTTGTATACAGATTGCCACAATTCGGCAAAGCCTTCTTCGATGTTAAGCCAGAGTTCGTCAAATCCTTCATCCATCCAATCCCAGAATTCGTGTGTGCCTTCATATATAGAAAGCCATAACTCGTCAAAGCCTTCCTCAATGTTCAGCCATAATTCAGCAAAGCCTTCATTAAGCTCCTCCCACAGTTCGGTGGAGATTTCACCTACATTGTTCCATGTTTCGGTAAAGCCTTCTTCCAGTGCGTAAAGTGCTTCGGCATAAGATTCTTGTATGCTGATGCTTGATTCATAAAATGCAAGGTTAATTTGTTCTGCGGTAACTTTAAATTGAGCTCTCATCAGATTTACTGTGGTTTCTGCCATAGCACCCAATTCTGAAAAATATTCATTCGCTTGTTGTTTAAGTTGTTCCAGATTTTCCTGCGACTCATTTAATTCTAATACCATAATTGACATTTCAGATTCCTTCTTTCTTAATTTTGTGTTATAGTTGTGATGCGTTAAACTGCGATGCAAATCAGTTTGGTGCTGCCGAAGCCATTAATTTGCCATCGAAATACACTTCTGCAATAGCGGATGTATTCAAACTGCCGTTTGCGAAGTAAGAACGAAACGCATCATAGACACCTTGGGCGACAGATTTTTCAATTTGAACATCGTTTACAACAGCATTACGGCTACCAATCTTGCCTACAAGCTCCGGTCCTGATTCACGAGCAATGAATGGTTGCTCAGAGATTGGAAAACCGCCCTTAGCAAATGGTCTGGGTGGTTGAGCATTACGATAATTGTTTATGAGACTTTCAACTAATATCAAGGATAACAATCCTGCCGCTGCTAAAAAAACAGTCTTCATCAATGCCAATGCCACCGTCACTGACTTTGCTGTAAATGCCCCCAACAGAAATGTCATAACTTTTTTTGTGAAAAAGTGCAATATTCCTTTAAACACTGTCCCTATACCGTTTAGCATGGATGTAAACATGAACTTGATATTCCACCACCATACGAATCCTAAAATGATTGTACCTGCAAGCCAGTGCTTTAGAGCTTTCCATGCATCCATAATGAATGTTCCTAAGTGGCCACAAATTTTTCCAACTAAAGCGCCTGCGTGATTAGGGATTTGACCTATCATACATCCTAATCTTCCTAGAGTCTTGCTTATTTGGATGCCTTTATTTATCAGCCAATTAGTGACCATATCATCAATGCTAACTATTGCATTTCCAATATTATTCAAACCTATTTTGATTGCATTCCCTAAAAAAGTAAGCTTTTCTTTCAATACTTGTCTAGGTCCATCATATGAAATACCATACAATAGTTCAGCAACTGCTTGATTTTGGATTGTTCCGGCAGTGTAGCGTAGAGCTTGTGCTGCTGCGAATGAAATGGCTTTTTTTATCGAATGCTTATCCATAGTTCTCCATGCCCCAGTTATATCTCTGATAAAAGGAAAAGAATTATAAAGAGCCATTATCTGTTCAAACAGGTCGATAATTGGTTGAAAGATATTTGTTTCTTCTTGGGTTGTCTCAACTGGTTCTATTTTGAGGTCTGTCATAAATATTCCTACTTTCTATTTTGCTTTGGATATTTCTCACACTCGTGACGATATTGCTTAAAAAATTATAATTGCAAACGAGAAACTGTCAGAAAGGAGTACATTGCGTTGTGAATCAAAAGCATCTCACACTTAAAAAGAAAAGGCATTCCGATAAATTGTCCGCTAGAGTAGAAATCATATTGCGAATATCTTTGATTTTCATTGTTTGTTTGTTTAATTTGGTTTTACTTGGATTTAATATAGTTTTATATTGGGCTACGTTTTATCACATATTTTCAAGAAGCGGATTTGAATTTTGGGAGAACTTAATTTGGTTTGCTCCTGTTTATATTTTTGTATTGATTGCATCTCTATTAATTTATATTTTCTTTATGTGGTTAAGCATATATTTGGTTCATCGCTTCATTCACAGAAAAGATGCCATTCATAGAGCATACAGAGCGTTTCATAAAGCTCGCTCCTCTTTGAAGCTTACGAGTGAAAACGTGGTCGTAAATGAAATAAGGGATATAACTATAGGGAAAGTTAAAATGAATATGCGCATATTTATATGCGAAACACCGACTGCCAAGCAGTTAGAAATTGTTTCTATGCATTCTCGATTTGCTCATCGGAGTTCATCAAACGCACATAGTGTTTTCGAGGGACAACATGGGATTATTCACTACTACGACTTTAATGGAAAAAACTACTTTGAAAAGTTTGATCTAAATTCAGACGATGGAAGCATCTAATAAAAAGAACAAATCTTGGGTATCCTCACTTAGTTTAAATATAGTTTTAAAAGCCTGTTTGTCTTACAGAATTGCGCTGTCTGTTTTCTTCGCTTTTGCAAAGTTCTCCATCCGCTCTTTCATTAATCTCCAGTCTTGTTGTCCCTTTTTCTCAAACAAACTAGGGAATGCTTCTTCCAACTTTGGGAACTTTTTAGGTTCGTTTGTTGCCACTGCCGTTAATGCTGCGCTGTTGTATATAAACCATGCTTGCATTTGGGCTTGTTCTTTTTCTGCCTCTTGTTTTGCCGCAATAACAAGGGCGATTTCATCAACAGACATATCACCAATTTCTGAAAAGGGTATACCTGCTTTAAGAGCAGAATGTACTATGTATTTATGATAGTTTTCTTTTGGGTCAGGTGCTTTTACGCCTGACCCTTCTTGAAAAAACCTGAACTTTCAAACAGGGCATTAATTTCTTGCATTAATTCCTCAAGAGAGTGTCCATCGTCTATATATTGGTCAAACAGTCCTGCTGCTTTTTCAAACGGGAAGTTAGCATTAAGGGGTTGCAATGCGCCCCAAATGATGGTGACAATAGTTTCTATTGCATTATCTTGAATGCCTTCGAGTGCTGAAAAAAGTGATTTGTTTAGTCTCTTTTCGATTGCCATAATGGCACTTGCGGTTAGGCGTAGTTTGTATTCTTGTCCACCGATTGTTACTGTGTGAATTGATTTCATGGTTTTTCCTTCTTTCTGAAAAATATTAGTAGTTGATTTTATAGTTGATAAAGTTATAAATGTAATTGCTCGGATTGCTTTGTTGATATATTTTTTGCAGTGATATGCATTCCGGCACTCCGGGGGCAGTTATGCCCCCTGTGCCTGTGAAAGCAGTTCACACACTAAGCAGTGGGATTGCTGATTTCTACGTCGCTTTGCAATATCATTGTTGCGCTGAATGTCAGTGCTCCGTTGATTGCTCCTGCGTCCAGTTTTACAGATGGGATTGCATCAAATTGATGTGATGTGCCATCGGGGTATTCAAGTTTGAAAGTGGCGGTTACGCCATCGTCATCCATGCCCTTCAAGAGGCGATAGTTTGCGTTATTGTTTGTATTGTCGTACAGGAACTTAAAGACCAAATCACCGTAATCTCTTGTTCCGGGGATATATCTTTTCACTCTGTCAGCCAACGTGGTGACATCAATTTTTTCAGGCGTGCCGCCGAGTTCCGGCACTTCCATCAATAGTTCGATTTCTGCAAAAGAGCCTTGACCCTGTCTGTATGATAATTTTGTTTCATTTGCTGTATATGGCATATGATTTCTCCTTTAGTTTTTATTTTGTTGTAATAAATTCAAGCGGTATGCTTATCAATGCGCCTGACTCCAATAGAGCTACACCAACAGTGATAAGTTTGCTCAAATTGTCGTCTGCTGACTCGACTGTGAAGTCAATCAGCGTGCCTGTGACAATTTTTCCGTCCCAAATCTTTGTTCTCGGATTCCAAGACCTGTCTATCAGGCATTCTACCGGGATATTGTGCTTCATTTTCATACACTCCCTATATTTCGCTTTTTTCAGGATGAGTTTCAACAAAACCGACTTCATTTGGCTTTATTGCCCGGAGTTACGGCTCCTACGTTTCGATTGTTGATTCTTTTTTCATCTCACACATCTCCTGATAGAGTGTGAGATGCAGGGATGCCATAATCTTCTTGATTCTGCGTTCAAAGTCCTTTGTCATTCGCTCACGTTCCCTGCCAAGGCGAACTGTAACGATTCTTGTAACTTCGTCTTGGGAATACATTTTTGTTTTCATATGACCTCCACCGTTTTACGTCCGTGTGACGATTTTCCTTGATGCTTTTTTCGCCATCATCATGTTTTGGGCGAGTGCTTTTGTAAAAGCCTCTCATAAGGGGTACGCCTGAAAGTGGCGGTTGTCCCACTAATTCTCAAAAAAACTTTTTAACTTATCTATAATCTTTGTTTTTTGCCTGGCAATGCTTGACTTACTGTTGCCTGTGAGTTCTGCATATTCACGAATTGTTTTACCTTCAAAAAACAGATTTTTTATCAATAGTTGTTCGCTTTCATTCAGCGAGTCTATACAACTATGCAGTTTTGCAACTTCCGCCCCTTCGGAAAGGATTAGGGCGTCTTCCGGTGATAGCTCTGATGACTCGAAATCCCATTCTTCGCCAACAAGCTTTTCCAATGACACTTCGCGTTCCGGTAATTTTATTGGCAGTCCGTTTTCATCTGTGACCGTCCTGCCTGCACTATCTTGAAGCACTCTGTCTCGCTTTAATCTACGTTCAAAGTGTTCCATTTTGCGGGCAGACGAAGCGTATGCTGCATAAACATCCTTGGTGACTTCTACATCAGTGTCATCAACAGTTATGATGTATTTAACAGAACCGTCGGGGTTTTCGAGATTTTTGTAATTTGTGTTTTTTTGCCAATTGTACATTTCCTTTTTTCCTCCAATTTGATTTTGTGAATAGAATTGCGAATCAAATTGGGGGGAGTCGGAGAGCGGCTACGGGGTCGATACTTCCGCTGAAAACGTGACTTTAAATATGTGTTATGTTGCGCTGTGATAATCATAAGATTCCATCCTTTGTTTGAGAGGAATCCAACAAACAGCTTATTAACACAAAAAACCTGACTACAGCTTAAATAAGCTGCTTGTCAGGCTCGTCAATCGTTTATGTTGCGTGCTCTATACTAAGCGATATTAATTTTTATTTAGTGGTCAGTAAAGATATAGTGGATTTTAATCTTTACAGACCACTAGTGCGATTTCCTGCTTACACTTCCAACACTTTATATAGAAGTCTGCATGGATGTGCTCTTCGCGGATCACTTTGGTTTCAACGTTTGCCTCGCTATTTGCATCAATAAGTCTCATGTTATTGCAACCGGGGCATTTAATGGATACGGCAAGTCTTTTCAAAATCAATCACTCCTACCTCATAATCATGTTATAGCCGCTATTATAGTGTTCGTGCGAATGCGAATTTACAGCATCATACTAAATGTAAAAATCATTATTGAGTGTCCTCCTGTCTAAAAAGTGGGAGTTAATATTACACCGAGAGTGCTCGAATGTCAACAAATTTTACGTACAAATAGTGCACAAAATTCACGAACACTATTTGTGCATAACGACAATTGTATTTTGTGTACTTTTGGTGTACACTTGCAGCGAGGTAAGTGCGCATGAATAAATTTTCGGAAAATCTTAAACAATTGAGAGAAAGCAAGGCTCTTTCGCAACAAAATTTAGCTGACTTGATTGGCATGTCGAAAAGTAGTGTCAACATGTATGAGCGCGGGGAGCGAGAGCCGGGTCTTGAAACTATTGAGCTTATAGCTGATTTTTTTCAGGTCACAACGGACTATCTTTTCGGGCGTAATGGGAAAATAAAAAAAGCCGCTGCCGCCTTTGGTAGTAACTTTGATAAAAATGAAGTGGTTTTGATTCGGAAATACCGCACACTGGATGAACATGGTAGAACCATTGTAACGTGTGTTTTAGACATTGAAGCTTCTCGAGTCAAAACTCAAAACACTAAGCCTGTTTTGAGTGTAAATGAACTACCTATTGAATACAAATCCACCAAAAGTGACAAAGATAAAGTAATTGCAATTAAGACAGTTATGATAGATGTTGCAGCCGGGTTTGGCAATTTTCCTTCTGACCATGTGGAAGTTAAGGAAGAATTTTATCCCTATGAGGCTATACCTTTTGGCACAGACGTTGCTTTTATAATAAGCGGAGATAGTATGGAGCCGGACTACCATGATGGTGATACCGTTTTCGTGAAAGAGTGTGCAGACTTGTCCGATGGAGATGTGGGGATTTTCGTATATGATGATGGCTGTTTCATTAAGGAATTGAAACGCGACAAAGAAAATAAACGCGCTTATTTGGTATCACGCAATAAGGATTATAGTAACGCCATTCTGACGGAGGAAGATTCGGTAAAAATCATAGGAAAAGTTCTTGGGCGTTTTCCTTAGAATGTGGTACAATATCTAGGTAAGCACTGATTAAATGAGAAGGTGGTTTATTGGAAATTGGAAACTAAAGTTGGTTTTATTTCACTGGGATGTTCTAAAAATCTTGTTAATACTGAGCAAATGATGTTTCTTCTTCAAAATGCGGGTTATCACGTTACCGGAGAAACAGAGGGTGTTGATGTTGTTGTGCTCAACACTTGCGGTTTTCTTGGTAGTGCTAAAGATGAGGCTACTGAAACTGTGCTTGAGCTTATTGAGCTGAAAAAAGCCGGTAGTATTGGAAAGATAGTCGTTGCAGGATGTTTGATGGAGCGATAC
>Ga0123355_10010798_pt1 | contig 14038 bp, 10 predicted proteins | sample TergutEmb28metaG_3_FD_89872 | JGI IMG/M metagenome (GOLD analysis project Ga0123355, IMG submission 89872) | Embiratermes neotenicus P1 segment gut microbial communities from Petit-Saut dam, French Guiana - Emb289 P1 | ecosystem: Host-associated > Arthropoda: Insects > Digestive system > Gut ... | reverse complement strand
GGGGGGGGGGGGGGGGGGGGTACTTGGGAAGCGTCTGTAGCCGAATTTCAGTAAAATCTGTAAAGTGGTTTATCGGATACGCGGTAGTTCTAAGTCGTGTGTAAAACTAGACTTAATTAGGGCTCAAATTCGGAACTGCCCAGGAATTTTTTATGCCAACTTTTAGGCAACTTCGCGTAGTTGCCTGGACGGATTTCCCTGAAATTTGAAACGGGTGACTTTTCATGAAAACATGTCAATAAGATTCAAATTTGTTTGAAATTGGGCAAAAATATAGGTAAGTTGTTTTATGACTACCAAAGAACGTTTTGTTGCTGCCGGCGATATTAAATCGCCGTAGAAGTGAAATGGTGCCAGGCTGTTTGAATAGCCGAGGAGGTGTTAACATTAGGTGAACACGCCACGTGGCCTGTCTTGTTTTTAGATAAATTTCGTCGGATGGTAGGCGTAGCTGGCAGCCGATTACTGGGGTATTATTGGAAGTGGGTACCTTCATAATATGATTTACAGCCTTGCATTTACACTCAACATTCAGGCGTGCATAGGCATCCACCCGGGCAAGGAGGAGGACACAAACAAAAGAAACAGGAAGCGGACCTGAATCAACGCCAGCCCATGGACCCCAATAAAAACCTCGAAAACTAATTGACTCGAACACGAGACTCTACCCGAATACCCAAACTGGAAACCAGCAGAAACACAAAACCAGCAGCAAAGAGGAAAACACACACAATACAATAACCCCCCCCCCGGAGGCAACCCAGCTATAAGGACCAGCCACATGCACCTCGGCCACAGCTATGAAAATATTTATAATTTTACGTACTGACAGTACTAAAAATTGTGTTCCATCCTTCTTAATTCACTTGTAATGCATAAGGGATCCCTAATGCAAATGAAAAACAATACGGCAAAAACAGTGATGTAAAAATAGGTTCCTGAGCGCGACCTGAAGATGACTCCCAAGGGTCGAAACATGTTGTAGTAATTTTAACCTACATAATTATAGTTGTGGTGGCGGAAATTTCCGTTATTTATAATAAACTCAATGTTGGAAATAAGTTAAAACGGGGGAGAGTAACGAGTCTTTATTTTGCAAATACACGGGTGCGGCAAACGAAGTAACGAAGTTCAATAAAACCATGCGGCATGTGTATGGCGCGGCATCAGGCTTGCTATACAGGCTTTGACGCGTGACCTTGGTAGTCGGCAGGTTCTGACCAGACCGTACTGCGTTTCTGTTTCGTATGGCTGTTCTTTGTTCATCGTATTTTGCAGCGCTGGCGGAAGTCTCAAAATGGAACGTGGTTAGTAGTATCGGATTTTGTGTGTAAAGCCGGGGAAAATCCCCACTGAAGCACATGTAGTGTTGAGATCTTAGCTTTTCTAGGATATTAATGCAGGATTCATTGGTATTTAGAGACGTCTCGGGACCATTCCCATGTATTCGGCTCAATTAAAAATTTATTGAGCGCAGAATAACTTTTTACTCCCACATTTGAAATGTCCATTTTGTTGCGCCTTGCACTCTTCATTTCGTTGCGGCCGCACAACTCGCCCCCTTCTCCGCCCTCTGCACCACTGCCTACTGAAACGTTTCTGAGCGAGAATGAAGGACGTGTGGCCAGATTTGGAATATTGGCGACTTTAGTATGACCATGCACCTGATCTCACAGCGATAAATGCAAGGACGTTTCTAGCCAAACGAGGTTACAGCACTCAGTCATCCTATCCTTCATATTCCCCTGGCAGCACCAGAATTTTTATGTGATTTCCAGGTTTCAATTCGAATTGAAATGAAAAATGAAAGGTCGCCGATTTGACGCGGTCGTTGAAATTTGGAAGAACATGACGGCAGAATTGACTATCATCGCTGCTTACGAGTTGGCCAGGTGTTTCCGAAGCTATACGAACTTTGTAACGAATGTGTGTGGTTTCGCAGGGACTGTTGTGAGGGAAGTGACTAACAAACATATCTCTGTGTGCATCGATTTTATTATATTTCAGTTTCATGACGCTCTTTCCGCACGGTGTACGAGTTAATCAGCTTTGTGGAGGTCTGTTGTTAGGCGCGTTCGCAAAATTGCGAAAAGCGACTGTTAGCTTAGTCATGTCTGCGTGTCCGTCCGCATTGAACAACTCGGCCTTTCTTGGGGATGCATAAGTTTGACAAGCTATACGCCTATGTTGCATGCGGGATCTCGCGTTCTACAGTTGCTGTTACCGACCTCTTACGCAATGAAGAAATACATGACTAATGCTAGTCTGGAAGGAAAGACGGCGACATAGATGGCTGATTTTGCAACGTAAATATTCGCGTCAGGAGTATTGATTGCCAATGTGGTTCAGCCATACATAGTGAGTAAAAGTTGCTGTCCACCCATACGAAATACGGTAAAACGGCCTCATTCGCAGTGTTAAGGTTACAATCTCCCCTTTCTTAGTACTACTGACTTGTGACGGGGACCGCGGCAGCACAGTGGTGAAGGTGCTGTGCTACAAATTGGAAGGTCGCTGGTTCGATCCCAGCTGATTTCATTGGAATTTTTCATTGACAAAATCCTTCCGATCGCACTATGGCCCTAGAGTCGACTCAGCCTCCAACAGAAATGAGTACCAGGAGTATTTCCTGGGGGTAAAGGCGGCCGGTGCGTAAGGCTGACAACTTACCACCATCCTGTGCCGTTGTCACGAAATCTGGGAACCTTAACTTCCTGGAACCCTCTGGGCCACTCCAGGCCTGTAACGGGACTGATTTACCTTTTTTTTTTACTGGCTTGTGACGAAAGTGTGAGAAATGTGCGGGGTCTCTGAGCATGCCCATCGTCTACGGCAGTGCAGTGACTTGGCTTTCACTCCGCTCTGCTTTACGGCATTGCTTCTGTGGGGTCGTGAGGAACGGACAACGTGCTTCCAAGTTTTCCTTCTTAATTTACATTTAGGGACATAAACATCAATTCTTGCGAATGTAAAACGGAATTTTGTGTTGTTCTTAAATGTCTGCTGAAGTTTTGTGTTTGAGATAACGAAAATTATTTAAGGAAGGACCTTCCTTGTCGAAATATTCAGGCTGTGACCATGTGTGCCTACCCCATGATCCACGTAGGTCATTCTGAACAGTTTAAACAAAGGAGTTCGGGGGAGAGGGGCTGGGAGAGAGAAAATAAATAATATTTCCTGCCCTTTATGCCCATGATAACGCATATTCACCTACTGAAGCGCCATAAGTATTTGTTAGCTGATAAGATGTAGTGAAAGACGTTTCTATAAAAAAGCCACGAATTCAAATCAGAAGGGCCAGTATTTCGAAGGGACATAATTGGTGCACGTTATGAAAATTGTTCAGGTATAAGGTAAATGTTGCCTCTGTGCGTAGGCATTGTACCATGATGGCGTAGGGCGAGAAAGGAGGTCAAGCCCTGATGATTCTTGACTTAGCCGGCAGATTAAGTGCCGAACTAAACGCTGTGCCCGAATTGCGCGCTATGTCCACTTTATCTCATTAGACTGCCGATTTACACAGGATAGGGGGCTGGGTTGGACACAGGATTCGGTATGGATGTGATGAGGAAAGAATTCCTGGCCCCTGTAAAGACTGGAACACCTGCACGCAGTAATATGGAACTCTGTCGAAATGTTTAAAGTCAAGTCCGTTTATTCGGTTGTGATGGCGCTGGCTTTATAAGGCGCGATCGCAGAATTGAGAAATGCATCTATAGCACCGTCATGTCTCTCCGTCTGTCCGTCCTTCCGTCAGCTCACCTGGAACAACTCAGCTCCCATTTGACGGATTTTCATGAAGTTTGATATGTATTTTATGAAAGTCTTCCGAGAAAATTGAAGTTTCATTAAAATTTGTCAACAATTATGGGTACTTTACATGAAGTCCTGTCTGCTTTTATGATCATATCTTTGGGTTAATCTTCCTAGAATAAGAATTGTTTCAGACAAGAATTGTAGAGAAAATCAAAAGACACATTTTATATTCATTATCTTTTTCCCCCCCGAAAATCATGCAATTTATGAGATAATGTGGCAAAATGTGGTAGAGCCAGACAGACCGCATAATATAGCACGCCGCATGCACGTTGCATGCTGGATAACTAAGGCTGCACACGCACTCAGAGTATGTAATGCTTACTGGTTTTCCACGGCAACAGTGGTTACGCGAAAGCACCTGAGTGTGACGTTTATACGTATTTTACCCGTCTTGTTGAAACCCCCAGCGGTTCTTTTGCCGCTTACGTATAAGCACTACATCTTCAGGAGGAATAGTAAATATTTTAGGAGGTGGTAGTATGGACTATTCGGAGTAAATAAGTTCATATAAACATGTGTCCAATTTTCAGTGGATGTGGAGATTCAGCTGTTCGAACGTTACGCACAAAAAGCCGTACAAAAGGCATGAAGGAAAGACAAATAACTTATTGATTGCATTTATTGTTATGTAAATGATCTCAGTAAATTGCAACAGTTCAAAGTAAGTGTTCAAAAATCCCACCATCTACTTCAATGCACTTTTCAACGCTCTTGGCAATAGTAGGCGTAGCCCTCCTGAGGCCGTCTTGGCTTTCTTGTTTTATGAGGGCAGCACTATTCATAATGCGAGCGACCAATTCGTCTCTTGTGTTTACTTTTTCTTTGTAGACTGCGCGTTTCATCCATCCCCACAGACAAAAATCTGATCTGTACGCGCCAACTTCAAACAGCTGTATTTTCACTCCCATTGAAAATTGGACACATGTTTATATAGACTTATTTACTCGGAATAGTCCTTACTACCACCTCCTAAAATATGTACTGTTCATATGGAGTGACGTCTTTTTCGTTATGTTCGCAGGATAATTACTTTATTTTGATACCAGCCTGCTATGTGGACGAAATGTAGATGTTCCATTGAGTTACTGATTCCAGATGTGTACTGTTATTATTGCTGGAAGTTATTTTTGACCATGACGTAATACCGCTCGATTTTGAGGAGTGATTTGCTTGTATTTGAAGAGAGGTCAACATTTTTCTGTGCAACGTGTCACAATTTGATTTCAGATTTAGGATCTTAGGAAACTACCTACGGAGAAGAATGTTATGACCATTGAGAGGAAAGTTAACAGGAAATGTGAAACGAACACAAAAATTTAGTTGGAATGTCTGGGGGAACGTGACCCCTTTGCAAACATTGGTGTAAATGGGAGGATAATATTGAGACGGATCTTCGATAATTTGAGTATGAAGGAATGGACTGGACTCAACCGGCTCAGGCCGTCCCATGACAGGACTTAGTGAACATGATAGTGATCGTTCGCGGCGTCCGAAAGTGGCGAACGTCTTGAGCTGTGCAGCTTCACGGAGTTCACTTGAAGGGGGATTTGGGGATCTGTACGTTTTCCGCGTGGGGTGTGGATGGTGGGTTAAGCAACGTCAGTAGCACCATCACTGTCGCGTTCAGACACACCGCGACATAACGCAATGTCGCGGTGTGCGGGGTACGTCTTACGCTATTTTTAAAAAAGTGCAAGATAAGGTTGGGAATAACAACACTTTCGAAAGGCGTGCCGAAGATATCCTTGCAGGAATTAAAGCGCAGTGAGATGAAAAGTGGCGGAAGAATACTGGTGGGAGATAACACAGGCGGCGAGGCAGTCATGCTGCGGCCAATCAGGTTACTGTGTGTTGGAGCCTGGGTGTCAGCTGGACTCCCTTGTATGTGCACATACAGTTGACCATACTCTGATCTGCTCAAAATTCGACTTGTGCCGGACCTCCTGGAATGCAGGTACCCCGCTAGTCAGGAAGTGTAGTGCAGTCCCTGCCCGCAACGATGGCTCTGGCGATCATGTCAGGTGTAATGTACGATGTCGAGGATATACTGCTACAAAAATACAGCGGTTTGTTTTGAAATTACGGATTTATTTGTGTGATCGTATTGCCAGTAGAGTGTAGTAACCGCTCAACCGTCCCGGCAAGGTAGCCGTTTCTCTTCTTACCATGTTCAAACGGCCTGGGGTCCGTTCAATAAGTACCGGTGGATTGCTGTCCGGGGTTAAAGACGACTGCAGTTTGAAGTCAATCGCTGTTTTCTAATTAGCGCATAAGTTTAGAACTTGTTGAGCTACGTGCTCATGCTCCCTTGTGGACCCTCAAGGAAAGGTGTCTGTGCACAGAGGTACGTGTAGTCGTTTTATTCTGTTACCCTGGCTCTTCTGTACCTGTTAAAACTCCTCCAGAGTTAGTACAAATTCGTAATTTGTATTAGTTATCTCCAGACGTTTTTACAAGTTTGTCTATACATTTTTAGTCTTTGGATGTAGGAAGTTCCAATATTAACAGACACCAGAAACCAGGCGCTGTGATTGAACCAAGTGAGATTTCCAGAACTCCCAAAGCTAAATGCCGAACGCCGAGTGGGAAATCAATAACCAGTCAAAAGGCTAGGCGACTGTATTTTTTGACACTTCTTTTCACGATATTCTTAGAATTATATTTGGTTCCGGAACGGGCCAGGTGGCCGGATGGATTATGCTTCTTCTGTATATTTAATATTAATATTGAACATCATAACAGCCGGATCTTAAGATATGATCAGAAAAGTATGGATCGGGGTTTTTTTTTTGTTTGCGTAGCTGACGTTGAATCATAGATATTACTTGGTGATTTCCATCTGTCCATATTTCGCGCGTAATTTGTGTAAAACACATGGTTACAGAATCGTTAAAAAAAAACAAGGTACAAACACCATGAATGTCCGTTCGTCTCCCCGGCGTACACGCAGGGTGGGGGCTGCTCATGTCGGGTTTGGGGCCGTAAAAGACAGCAAAAACTTTCAGGAAAACACGCAGTGAAAAAAAATTTTTAATTGACTTTCCGAAGCCGGTTATCGCAAAACGAAATTTTTGACACTGCGTAGCGATAATCGGACGTTAAATTAAGGAACTTTATAAAAAAATATGCGTGAAGTCGCAAGCCCCTGAGGATGGATGTATTAACACCCGAAACATGTTGAGCATTAAATAATGAAATAATAAAGCAAGTGACATCAAGTTGGTCTCTCTTTATTCAACAATGCGTGAAAAATTAAGATGTTGAAAGGCTTACTGTTCCCTGAAGTTAAGCACAAATGTCATAAACATTTTCCACCTTAAATTATTATTTGCAGCCTACCCTGTTACTTAATGACATGTCCTGATAACTGTTGTCAATTGGGACGAACTTGGCTTGCTTTTGTTTGTCAGAAATGCGTTTTGAATTGCCTTCTTTTCCATCTTCAGTTTTCGTTTCGCCTGTGCTTCCGGCTTTTCGGAAACCGTACAGAACTTCTATTAAAGTCGCTCAGTCCGTTCGTCCGTCCGTCCTCAGGATTTTCATCACTGAACCTATTTCCATGAAATTTGATGTAGGAAAATTTTGCAAAAATCTGTCGACGAATTCTTATTTGTGTGGGACAGTTTTAACGACCCCAGCTGAAGAAGAACTACGTGCATTCCTGTGCGTATTTTGAACGTGTCACGACATATTTGTCAGAGCGAAAAATGCATCAGCGAAAGTTGTGTGGAATAATCACACGCAGTTTTATGACAAATTTACGTTTTGTGCAAGGCCTTCGTTCCTGGATATAGTCAAGTAACAGGGTAGCTGTACAGCTGTATGTGGTACGCGGTGGCGCAGTTGGTTGAGGCACTGCGCTACAAGTCGGAAGGTCGCGGGTTCGATTCCCGATGATGTCACTGGAATTTTTCATTGACATAATCATTCCGGTCGCACTATGGCCCTGGGGTTGGCTCAGCCTCTAACAGAAATGAGTACCGGGGGTATTTCATGTGGGGTAAAGGCGGCCGGTGCGTAGGGCTGACAAACTTATCACCCTCATGTGCCGAATGTCTTGCAGTCTGGGAGCCTCAAACACCTGGAACCCTCTGGGCCTGTCCAGGCCTGTAATGGGATTGCTGCTTTTTTATACAGTTGCATATCTGGCGGCATTTCTTAGATCAAAAGTTTCTACAGAAATGGACTGGCAGAGGCGGCACTATAACTTGGCCGTGTCGTTCTCCTGACCTTACGCCACTTGGTTTCCTCGTCTGGGGATGCATAAAGCATGCTGTTTACCGTTCCTTTAATACCCACCACCTTCCCGGAACTTGGCTGGCAGGAGACTGGGCTGCTGCGGCTGCATTTAACCTTTCATGCTAACAGTTGCATGGACCGAATTTTGAATCCAGGTTGCCGGGCTGTTCGCTGAACCCTCTGTAACTTGTTCAGTATAGGTGACAAAACTTGACGTCACGTACCAAAAGACGTTTATTTTTCATTCTTGTGCCCCGTCTGGGACATTAATGCGTTGAACCTCTGTATTTTAAGATACATTTTAAGATTATTTGTGTTTTCTATTCCCTTCGTATTTTCCGGCCAAGGTTTATTTGCTTTGCCCAGTTCCGTGCGTACCACTTGTACCGCCCATCTCGTATTGGTTTAATTTATGTAGCCATCGAGAAACGAAAACTTTCCGTGACGTATCGGGTTTTAGTCGCCAGAAGGTTAACAGGCCTTGTTTGCGTGCATTTACATTGCTGGACTGGCTGTAGGAAATAATCTTGCATAACCGGCTGTAGGAAATAATCTTGCATAACCGACACGTTTTTTTTTTTTTTTTTTCAGAACTAATGCAAAGCAAAGTCTACAGCTGGCGGAATTGTTATATTTAACAGTCTGTATCTGTTGTGTTTGAATAACAGGGGAGATTCTACACGGAACGAGGCGCGTCAGTCGGCGATACAAGGTCAGTGTCGCCTCGTTATCGTGATGCACAATTAACTGCAAGGTGTCAACACGCAACACTTCCGTTTACAAGTCACGTGTTGTGCGCTGTCTGACGTATGAGGTAAAACTTTTTTCCAGTTTAAAAGTCTGATGAAGTTTGGTTTCAAAAGAAGGAAGCCTTTGTTGTCTTGGAAGCAGTAGTGATTCTATTTCTGCTGTTTCTTACGTTATTTCATAATTTGTACTTTTTTTTTTATTTAATACACGTAGTTAAACTGAAAACCGAACCCAAACTCACTGCAAGCAGCGGCCTGACATTGCTGAATTAATAAAAGGTTAGGATGACATAGCGGGGATCAGAAATATAACCTTTCAACCTGAAGACCTGAACGTAAGAGGCCTTTTGGTCGTACAGGTGGAGATGGGACGGTAATATTAAATGATCCGGTAGGTAAATACACGTTGGAGATGGGGGTGAAGTGCCCGAACGACCGAAAAATGACCAGAAGAATTACAACTAATTTCGTTGCTTGCAGCGAAACGTACAAGCAAGGGCAATATATTAGATTATTACTTAACTGCAAATATTATAATAATTTAACGTGTCCTGTAAACAGCGACGACGAAAACGAGAAACTTCTTTCTGTGCCCTAATCTTTTTCATTTGGTTTGAGAGATACCTTTTCATTGCTTTTGTTCCGTTAGGCTTTGAAGGACTAAATTCTGTCTCGGATGACGATTCGCCCGGAGTTTATGCGCCTGGTTTTCGAAGTTCGTATAAAAGAAATTTCGTAATGCACATTGCAAGCCGAGAACTGCCAGAGTACATGTCCCGTTTGCGATTATCTCAGGAACGTATTCGCCATGAATGTGGAGGTATGCCTGTGTTGTATTCCTGTGTTTCTTCGTCCTGCTCAGACAGTAGTTCAGGGTCAGGTAACACGCAGTCTGAACAGAAGGAAGTGTACCGAGGGTGGGGTGATGTTTGTACTGTCATTATCTCGGAGTCCATCTTCATTTCCCTCACCACCCGTTCCGTGCTGCTTACGTCATATCCTTGCATTCCCAACTCTCAGTTCACACCTGCTCTGCTTTGGATGTGGTCTCTCTCGCCATAAGCAATGCAGTGAGCTTTTGTTGCGAATGCCGACTGTGTTGACTAAATTCTAGCTGGAGAATTCGGCCAGCAATTATCGCTGTGTGTTGTCGACATTTTTCTCTCATAATTCGTTAATGTGTGTAGTAAGGAAACAGTTTTGAAATCAAAGCTGAAGATTTGAAGAATTAGATATGTGTTTTATGCCATGGACCAATCTGTGTAGTAAGCGGTTTTCGAAAAAATTGGGTTTGCGAGTTTGATGCTTTGCTGACCGTGCATCTCAGTATAATCTTAGTAATTAACCAATTTAATGCACAAATTCTTGTTTTATAATAAGTTTATTATATGTCTACATGTTTCGAGCACTATGTGCTCATCATCAGGAGGTCAAAATTGTATTATACAGCATCTGGTATCATCACAGTCTGTAGGTGGCCGTCCGGTGCACAGGTTGAGAGAGGACTGTGCACGGGACGGCCACCTACAGTTGTGATGATATCAGATGCTGTATAATACAATTTTGACCTCTTGATGATGAGCACAATAGTGCTCGAAACATGTAGAGGCATATAATAAACTTATTATGAAACAAGAATTTGTGCATTAAGTTGGTCAGTTACTAAGATTACTAAGATTAGTTTGCGAGATTTAATGCACTTGCAGTTGTGTTGCAGTTAAGTGGAGTGTTACGCCGTGTCGACTGTTAAGTAGATGCCAACGTTTCGTAGGTACTACGGTCCTTTGAAACGTCGGCAATTGCTTACCAGTCGACACCACTTAAAATTCCAGACGACTGGAATCTTAAAACCAAGTTTTATGTGTAGGATTTTGTTACAAATGAAGATAAAACACCTTGAGAAGAGGCCATGTCCGACTCTGTCTGTGACCTAGTCTCACCGCTTAAACAAGAACTCTCAATTAGGGATGCGACACTTGCTGAACGTTTAGCCGTGTTGATCAACAGTGCTGTATTAAGGTCAGAAATAGCTAAACGGCTGCTGGAAATTTCGCATATTGCGTTATGAAATACGTTCCTTCCGATAATGTGCCATATTGTAAGGTGCATAGCTTTGTGTAATGCTGAAACTTGGACACAGCGGAAAACAGATTAGATATGCCATGAAAATTTTTGAAATGGAGAAGGATGTAGCAGATAAGTTGGACCGATTGTGTGAAAGATTAAGTATTATTGCATAGAGCCAAGGAAAAAGGGAACATCTTACATACAATAAAACAAAGGAACGCGAACTGGATTGGTCACATCTTGCGTAGGAACTGCCTTCTAAAACACGTTATTGAGGGGAAGATAGGAGGGACGGGAAAACGAGGAGGAAGACATCAGCAGCTACTGGGTGACATTAAGGAAAGGCGAATATTCTTGATTTCAAACTTTCGCCGTGTTCTGAATGTTGTATTCTTTATTTTAGGTGATTCCCCGGCTTCTGAATTTTACATGCCGACTTTTGGAACACTGTCTGTTCCATCTTCAAGGGCGGTGTAAGCAGGAAGATTCTTCTTGCTTACACCGCCTATGAATATGGAACAGACATTGTTCCGAAATGTCGGCATATAAAATTCAGAAGTCGGGGATTCATCCAAAGGAAAGAATACGAGGGCGAATATAATGGGATTTGAAAGCGCAAGCAATAGATTGCTGTCTGTGGAGCACTGGCTTTGGAAGAGGCTATGGATGTGTCGTAAGACTGACTACGCAATGAATGAATTGTAAGGTAGGGACGTGTTTTATGGTGGATCCCCGAGTACCTCGTGTAATTTAAATCAGTGTAATAATTTTGGAAATGGAACATGCGGGGAGAACGTGCGGGCACTGCCCTGTTGTGTATGTGCGATTTGAAGTTTTCACGTGCTCAGCAAATTTGTTGTCTACATGCTGTCATATCCTAGAATAGCTATCTTCGTACTTCCTATCTCTTTGCTTAATGCACATAAAGCCAACAGATGAATCTTGCTGATGTGTCGGTCGATTTAATAAGCCCTCTTAATTATGCATGATATATAGTGTAACATAGGGGAATTGCGAATGAGGATTTTTGGAATACGTCGTAGGGTTCGGTCGTGACCTGTTCAAGGCAATCTTCTAGAAATTTCCTTGAAGAATTAAACAAGAATAAAAACGCCAGAATGGCCGAGTCTGGATCGAGAATTGAGTCGCGGCTACCAGATACTATGGAATAATCTAATTGTCAAGCCGCCATGGTCGGTGAACTTGTGATTTTCTGAACTGGCGCTGTTGTAGGGCAGTGTCCAGAGGCTAGCTAAATATGTGGAACCGCACTGCACCATCGACGGATCCTCTAGTTTTCCACGAACATGATATGGAATGGGAATTTTGAGGATAGTGTTCCATGGCAAAAGAAGCATTGAGCAAGAAAAATGCCCTTTTCACCAGCAAATTGGACGTAAATTAATGAAAGAAACTAGTACAGTCCTATTTGAATAAAGAGAGACCAACTTGATGTCACTTGATTTATTATTTTGTTATTTAATGCTCAACATGTTTCGGATGTTAATACATCCATCCTCAGGAGCTTGCGACTTATTTGTTGAGTTATTTCATGAGTTGTATTGCTCTGGTTCGATGTGTATTGGTGTTACGTTATGGTTTGACTGTGGTGGTGTGGTATCCGTATGCGGGCTCAGGCACTACAGAGTAGTAATGCCTGAAGTTGGTCTCTCTTTATTCAACTATCGAGATGATGCACGGTCCAATAAACATGAGTACAATGCTACATTTAGATCATAGCTTTGTATGGTGCTGAAACTTGGACACTGCGGAAAGTAGCTCGGAAATACCTGGGAAGTTTTGAAATGTGGTGCTGGAGAGGGATGGAGAAGATCAGTTGGACGGATCGTGTGGGAAGTGAAGTATTACTAAGAAAGGAAGATAGGCTATCCTACAAACAATAAAAGGGAAGAAGTCTGACTGGATTGGTCACATCTAACTTGAGAACTTCCTTCTATAACTCGTTACTGAAGGAAAGATAGATGGAAAGATAGAAGTGACGGGAAGACAGGGAAGAAGACGTAAGCACCTACTGGATGACCTTAAGGAAAGGAGAGGATACCGGAAGTTGAGTGAGGAAACCCTAGATCACAGTCTGGGGAACTTGCTTTGTAAGAGACTGTGGTCGTATCGCAAAACAGACAACGGAATGGATGAGTTTGTTCTTATTCTGTTTGGGGAACCGTGTAGTATTTTACCCATGTAAGTTCCAGGATATTAAAACAAGGAGTACAGATCCACCTGCTTTGGGAAGGCGGGAAACAGACGTAACTTAGGTTGACATTTCGTACGGTTCTGTATGTGAATTCAGGCTTCCGCCGCGAAGTGTATGAGAACTGCGCTCTTCTGTGCTATTACGCAGCGAGTAGTGACAGTTCGTTACCGACGTTTCGGAACAACCCATCGGTCCCATCTTCAAGGGTCAATGGATTTTTGACCCTCGAAGATCGGATCGATAGGTTGTCCCGAAACGACGGTAAGAACTTACCACAACTCGTTGAGTAATAGGCCATAAGAGCTTAGTGTTCATACAGATTTAATTTGTAAGTTTATGTGGATAATAAATGTCCCAGTAACCACGGTAGGGTTACGAAAATTTTCAAGTTAGAATGGAGTGAATTTACTTTTTTTTTTTCTTTTTTTTTTAATAATGGTCCGTCGTCAGGAAACTTTTGTTCTTATTTGGACAGACAGTTGGCAGTATTACTGCACTAAGAGATTTTTTTAATTGAGGGCACTGCCTTGTTCGTTGTGTTTATGTTGTGTTTACTGTTTGCTGTTTATTGTTGTTATCGCCTGACTAGTAAAACCACTTTCCTTAATCCCCGTGCTTTGTGACAAATACGGGTCTTCGTGTTGTAGATAATAAGTTCAAAATAGTCGCTGAACCACATGCAGCAGTATGGCTATCAGAGTGTACACAAGCGTTTTGTACTAGTTGAATACAAGGATAGAGGGTTTGAGCCCGTTTAGAACACATGTCTTTGTTTGCGTATATTCTTGCGTGTATGCAAACCTTTGTGATGGAGCATTTTAAAATTCAAGAATTTTATGGAGTCTGCTGCACACAGAACTTTTCAACACGTTAACGAAACGGTGGAACACTGTTGACCGACAAGGAAAGGGATGAGAGTTTTTTTTTTTTTTTTTTTTTTTTTTTTTTT
>Ga0123355_10010797_pt1 | contig 14039 bp, 15 predicted proteins | sample TergutEmb28metaG_3_FD_89872 | JGI IMG/M metagenome (GOLD analysis project Ga0123355, IMG submission 89872) | Embiratermes neotenicus P1 segment gut microbial communities from Petit-Saut dam, French Guiana - Emb289 P1 | ecosystem: Host-associated > Arthropoda: Insects > Digestive system > Gut ... | reverse complement strand
GGTAAACCAACTGTGAGCAATGTTTACCGAGACGAGATACGAAAAAAACGCCTCCCGGTTTCCCGAGAGGCGGCATGGATAGACGTCTATTATGGGCGGCGCCCATGTTCCACGGGACCGCGCCGCAATCGTGACCTCATGGCCGGCACCGGACATAGAGACCGGCCAAAAGAAATCCGGCAATTCCGGCCAACGCGATGGTTCCGAGACCGCCCATGACTCAGGCGATGCAAACAGCGATGCGGCTTGCCCGCTCGGCCCTGGCAGCGTTCTGGCGGACCTGAACCAGCCGCGTGCGCCGGTCTGGTGATCGGCTGCCGGGGTGAACCGCTGTCCGCAGACGCTCCGCTGACCACTCGCCGGCGCGCGTGACGAATGAGGCGGCGATTTCCTTCGCTCCGTCCATCTGCTGCGCCGCCGCAACCGTGATGCGGTTGGCCGAAAGCCGAACCGCTGTCTCGAGCCGGTCGATTGCCTGATCCAGGCTTCGGTCATTGCCACGATCGGCCCCGAGCTGGAAGGCGGCTGTGACACGCAATCGACACGCGACGATCGCGATCGGTGTTAGCAACGAGAATGATCGTCGAAGGGATCGATCAGCGGTACGCTCAACTCGGCAAAGTGTCGTACGTTCCGCGTAAGGATCACAAGCGTGCCGCCGCAGCAATTGCCGCGGCGGCAGCGACATCCGCGAATCCAGGGTATCAGCCGGACGCGACTGCCGCGTCGGCTATCTGACCGGCCCTCCGTGCCGCAACGGTCTCCAATGGCAGGACACGCGCGCCATAGATCAGCACCAGCTCGTCAAGCCACCGCGTGAGCGCATCGGGCCGGGCGCGACTACGCTGCCGGCGCAGTTTGCAGATGCCCGATGGCGCTCGGAGTAGACGATAGGAAATCAGCGAGGCTCGGCCGCTCCGCCGCGCTCAGTCGCGTGCCCAGATCGATTGGCACGAGCACCGCAGCCGCATGGCCATGTCGCGTGATAACTGTCGGTTCGCCGCTCTCCGCAGCATCGACGAGCGCCAAGAGAGGCCTTGGCTTCGCGGAGCTGAACGATCTCCGTGGCGACCCCAAAAGGTGGCTACATGTGGTTACGTCACGTGCATAAACTGCTGGCCTGGTCACAACAACTTGTCATTCAATGGGCTGCAACACGCCTAATCATCTGGGGGGGGCGGCCGAATGCTCGAAGAAAGGCCCGCCGCATCCGGTTGCGATCGCCGAAACCCGTATCACGCGCCACGATGTCGACAGGGTGACGGCCGGACTCCAGCATAAGTCGGGCGGCCTCGGCCCGGAGGCTCTCCACCGCCTTGGCAGGCGTCTGCCCCGTTTCGGCGCGGAAGGCACGGCTAAACTGGCGTGGACTCAGGTGGACAACTTCAGCAAGCACCTCAACCGAGAGATCCTTGTCGAGATGCGCCTTTGCGTAGGTGAGAGCAGACTGGATACGGTCAGAACGCGGCTCAATTTCCAGCAGCGCCGAGTACTGAGATTGTCCGCCGGCCCGGCGGTGATAGACCACCATCTTTTTCGCAACGAACCGCGCCACTTCGGAGCCTAGGTCTTTTTCGACCAGAGCCAGTGCAAGGTCGATGCAGGCGGTCATGCCAGCAGACGTCCAAACCGGGCCATCGATGATAAAGATCCGGTCCTGCTCGACGTCAATCTTGGGGTACTCGCGCTGGAGCCGCGATGCGAACCACCAGTGAGTGGTAGCCCGTCGGCCGTCGAGAATGCCGGCTTGCGCCAGGTTGAACGCGCCGGTGCATGTTGCTCCGATGCGGCGGCTCCGTTTGGCAGCTCTTTGTAGAAATGCAACAAGAGAGGGCGACGCCTGAGTTGCGACGTTGTCGCCGACCACGAGCACCGTGTCGAACTTGCTCTTGTCGAAGGCCTTCGTGTCCACCGAGAACCCCGCTGAACTTCGCACTAGGCCACCAGTGTCCGACAGCAGCACAATGTCGTAGGCCGGCTGCTGTGCGGTGAGATTGGCGGTCTCCAGCACGGCAACGACACCGAGATTCATCAATTGGAACCCCGGGTACAAGACGATCCCGACGCGCAGCATGGCCACAATCTCCCATGTCCTAAAACGACGCTTATATGACATTAAGGACAGTGTGCCCAGCGCCTAGATTTTCTTCCAAGCGAGCCGGCGTGGTGTCGGCCTCCTGTTGGAGAACCTAAATGAGCAATACACATCATAAGGGTACGGCGGTCATTACCGGCGCTTCAACCGGCATTGGCGCAGTCTATGCCGATCGTCTGGCCCGCCGCGGTCACGACCTGATCCTCGTCGCCCGCAATCGCGATCGGCTCAACGAGCTGGCCAAGCGTCTCACGACCCAGACCGGACGCTTCGTGGAAGTCGTCATCGCCGACCTTACCAATTCCGCGGACCTTCACCGCGTGGAGCAGATCCTTCGGACCGACGCCAGCATCGCCACGCTGGTCAACAACGCAGGTATCGGCTCCGCCACGCCACTCGTCGACTCGAACGTCGACGCCATGGAGTCAATGATCGATCTGAACGTCACGGCGTTGACCCGCCTCACCTATTCGGTGGCGCCGAAGCTCGCCGAGCGCGGTCAGGGCACGATCATCAACATCTCGTCAATCGTGGCGGTCGCGCCCGAGATCCTGAACGGCGTCTACGGGGCCACCAAGGCATACGTGCTGGCCTTCAGTCAGTCGCTGCACCATGAGTTAGGCTCGAAGGGCATCCGCGTTCACGCGGTGCTGCCCGGTGCGATCAGCACTCCATTCTGGAACGTCGCCGGCTACCCGGTCGACAACCTGCCGCCCGAGAACGTGATGGACGTGAACGACCTCGTCGACGCTGCGCTCGCCGGTCTCGACGCCGGCGAGCTTGCGACCGTGCCGTCGCTACCGGACATCGTTCAATGGGATGCGTACCAGGCCGCGAGGGCGGGATTCACCCTCGAAAAGCTGTCCCGGGCTAAGCCGGCAGCGCGCTACGGGGTTAACTGACTGCGGAATTCGTAACGCCGGCTGAAGCGAACAGTCATGAAGCTGCCTGGAAGATGAGTTGTGCCACAGAGGCACGAAAGGAGTTCGATATGAAATGACGACGTGCCGTAGAGCTGCACAGAAGATCAGGGCAGGCCCCGCGGAACCGGCGTTCGGGCGCAGGTTCCGAACCAGTCCGAGGTGCTTCGGCCGCAAGGTCGCGGTGGTGAACGTCGGATCAAAAGTCCAGGTGAGACGTGAGGCAGGTGGGTGTCCATCGGCAGCGATCAGTGGCCCCGTGGTCGTCAGTGTTCGGTTTGTCAATGGCAGATCAACGAAACCGTCGGGGGCTCGCGTCGTCGACTACGTGATCGCGGCGCTTCGAGAAGATGAGCCAGCGCTCCGTCCAGCTTCGATTAGCAGGAGCCTCTGACCACCTGCTTTAACAACCAAAGCGACGCAACCGCAGTCCGACGAGGCGATCGCCCATAGCACAGCGGGATAACTGAAAGCCATTTCCGTTCACCACGCCGCCATCGAAAATGTCGACATCTCACAGTCGGAGGCGAGGCTCGGGCTTTGAGCACGGCCGGATCTCGTCGCAACGCAAGTGTACCTCGACGGAGCTAGGGAATGGCGATTGAACACGAATCGGACACCTACGGCGCCGACCGTGCCGGATCCGGCGTCCTCGACCTCGCGCAAACGAGAAGGGTCTTCGGAATGTCGCTGTTGTCTGTCGCCCTCGGTGGGCGGCCGTTTGCTCCGGCCCGGTGCGACCAGAAGCTGTCGTCACAAGCAGCGGCCAACGCGAACGGTGACCGGGTATTGCCGGCCAAGGTAATCCCAGTGCCGACGGAAGATGTCAGCCCTGAGCTGCAGGCCCTCATTAAACGACCTTACCCGCCTGGTCTCACTGTCAATCCCAAGACGCCTAAGGAATGGCGGGAGTTCGGAATCCTGCGCGCGCAACCGCTTATCGCCGCGCTGCCTGCGTTGAAGGAAGAGCTAGGCGTCACGGTAGAGCCTTCAACAATCGCGGGCGTCAAGGTCTTCGTCGCTACGCCGAAGGTGATCGCGCCGGGGAACCAGAACCGGCTGCTCGTGCACCTGCACGCCTACGGCTGGTTGTTCATGCCCGGCGAATCGGGGGTGACGGAAGCCGTCGTGATGGCCGGCTTGGGTGGCTTCAAGGTGATCTCGATCGACTACCGCACGTTGCCCGACGGCCCTTATCCGGCTGCATTGGACGATTCCATGGCCGTGTGGAAGGATTTGGTGACGACTGCGAAGCCGCAAAACATGGCGATCTTCGGCACCTCGACCGGCGGCAACCTGACGCTTGCCATGATGCTACGCGCCAAGGACGAGAGATTGCCGGTACCGGCGGCCATCGCACCCAACGCGCCGTGGGCGGACCAAGACCGTATCGGCGACAGCTACAACACCAACGAATGGGTCGACAACGTTCTCGTTAGCTGGGACAGCTGGCTCGGTCGCGCAGCCAAGCTCTACGCCAACGGGCACAGCCTGAAAGAGCCCTACATCTCGCCAATCTATGGCGATTTCACGAACTTCCCGCCGACCATTCTGACCTCGGGTACGCGCGACCTGTTCCTCTCCAACGTTGTGCGCACGCATCGCAAACTGAAGCGCACAGGCATCGTCGCCGAACTCAACGTCTATGAAGGCATGAGCCACGGGCAATTCCAGGACTTCCGCTTCACACCGGAATCACGGGAGGTCTACACCGACATCGCGCAGTTCTTCGACCGATATCTCGGCAAATGACGATGCCCACGACCTTCCCGTCCAAGAACTCTCCCCCGCGACGAGATCGGTCGATCCATCGCGCGTGAAGAGCTGCCCGTCGCGAGCTTTTGCTGGGTCTCGCCATGTCACCATTGCTCGCCACTGCAGGTGGAGCCCCCTGATGTTAACTCAATCCTCGTGAGCCGGTAGACCGTCTACCACAAATCCGATCGTCGTGCTCGACGTGAGCGAGACATGTCCGGAATTCAAATTTCCTATCCCTCTGTTCGTCGCATCTTCGCTGCTCCGAAGATGTTCCGCGAACGGTTCAACGAGGTTATCATCTATTCGGAGGCCATGGCGCTGGCGGACGTCGCGGTCCTACATATGCTGGCCTAGATCAAAGGTCGTACGGTCAGGCCGTCCGATCTGAGTGAGCTCAATCAGCGTTTCGCTGGCTGGTGCTGAGGGTCGACGTGACGCCTGGTGACAAACACGACGTTGCGCATGTGACGAGCAGCTTGTGGACGCTGCTGGACGATCTCGGCCTACATCGACAGCCCAGCCTGTTGCGCGCCGATAAGGCATTGAACGCCATCCGGTGATGGCCCGCGCGGATTGAAGCCACCAGCGCCGAGTTATCTTGCTGCGCCTCGAGGCTGCGCGGCAATCTGGCAATGGCCGAAACTACTCGGTCTGCGCAAAAGCGGCTCAGCTTTGCCGAGATCAACGATAGCGGCGAGGTTCAATGCAGTCTTGCCTTGGTGACTTCACTTGCGTTGCGTTGATCTACAATTGGTGGGAGTCGGTTCGTCCGTCTGCCAGATTCCGACCATCATCATAAGGCGATCACCACACGGCCACTGTTGCTGACTGCCCTAGCGCGACAGACGCGACACGCCGGTCAGGCGAGGCTGATGACTATCAGTAGCGCGCGCGACAAGCAGATATGGGCGCGTCACGCTCATCTCAGGATCGCGCGGTTCCTGGCGGAATTGCGAAACAGTGCGAAGCAGTTCGATCGCCTGCTCGCGGTACGGTGGCTGGCCCCGCCACCTCGGCTGAACTCGGCTTGACCCACTATTGCGGGTTGTCACGGCGCCAAAAGCGTCGAGCCGACCGAAGGTCGACTGCCGCAATTTGGATAACTGAAATTCATCTCCATCTGCTGCCGCTTCGGATCGAACAGACCACGTTCTGTCCACGCAGAGGGGGCTCTCCCCAGCGTGGCAGGACAAAGGAGACGAGCGTGAGCACAGAAGAGAAAGTCGCCGTTATCACCGGCGCCTCGCAGGGCATTGGCGCTGCCCTGGTGGCGGCGTATCGCAATCGCGGTTACCGAGTGGTCGCGACGGCGCGATCCATCAAGCAAGTCAGCGATGACCACATCCTGGCGGTCCGCGGCGACATCAGTGACCCGAAGACAGCGGAGCGTGCGATTTCTGAAGGCCTGGCCCGTTTCGGCCGCATCGATACGCTCATCAACAACGCTGGCATATTCATCGCCAAACCATTCACTCATTATACCGAGGCTGATTTCTCTGCCATGCTGGGGGTCAATCTTGCAGGCTTCTTCTACATTACGCAACTTGCGATCACAGAGATGGAAAAGCGGCGCAGCGGCCATGTCGTGCAGATCACCACGAGCTTAGTCGAACACGCCAACTCGAATGTGCCGTCTGTTCTCGCCTCGGTGACGAAGGGCGGCTTGAGCGCCGCGACCAAATCACTGGCGATCGAGTATGCAAGACGCGGCATTAGAGTTAATGCGATTGCGCCCGGCGTCATCAAAACGCCGATGCATCCTGTCGAAACACATGCACAGCTCGCCGGTTTCCATCCACTCGGCCGTATGGGCGAGATCTCGGACATTGTCGATGCGGTTCTCTATCTTGAATCGGCCGGCTTCGTGACGGGCGAGACCATTCACGTCGATGGCGGCCAAAGCGCCGGCCATTGAGTGTACATATGCGACGCGGCGCTCGACTCGTCCGACCTCGGTAGTGGAAGGTGTGGCAGAGTGATACAGACTTCGCGCTGCGCTCGTGCGACGGGATGAAGGAAGATGTTATGACCAAACTTGAGACAGTGCTGTGCAGGGCGAACGCCCACACCACGGGCGGACGCGAGGGTACGTCGCGCAGCTCCGACGGCCGCCTTGAGGTCAGGCCGTCGCGGCCTGGCAGCCCGGGCGCCGGCACCAATCCGGAGCAGCTCTTTGCGGCCGGCTGGTCCGCGTGCTTCGAGTCGGCGATGGCGTTCGCCGCGCGCAACATGAACCTCACGCTGCCGGCCGATCACGCGGTCGATGTGGTGGTCGATCTTGGTTCCGAAGGGAGTAGATTCAGCCTGGCGGCTCGCCTCTACGTGAGTCTGCCGGGGATGGAGCGCGCGACGGCGCGGCGCCTCGTAGAGGCAACGCACCAGGTGTGTCCCTATTCGCGGGCAACGCATGGGAACATTCTCGTCGAGACGATGCTGGTCTGAAGCCGCGCGATTGAGAGCCGGCAGTGACGAGTTGACATCCATTCAAACGGGTCAAGGCGAAGGACCATGATCTACGAATTGCGGATCTACCGCTGTGTGCCAGGGCGCATGCCGGCGCTGCTGTCGCGGTTCGAGAACGAGACGCTGCGAATCTGGGAGAGACACGGCGTCCGCCAGGCAGGGTTTTGGACCACGCTGATCGGCAAGAGCAGCCAGGAGATCACCTACATGCGCGCCTGGGATAGCTTGGCCGAGCGAGAAAAGTGCTGGGGCGCTTTTCTCGCTGATCCCGACTGGGTCGCGGTAGCCACGAAGACGGAGAAGGATCAGCAGCTAGTTGCCGACGCCGGCAGCGTTTTTGCGATGGAATGAAACTCTGAAGGGTTCGGCAATCAGCACATCGCCGACAAGCGGCGATCACGAACCTGCCAGATGGGACGCTGACCAGCCCCTACTTTGTCGCGCGGCAGGATGGTCCGGGTGCTCTCTGCCGTTCCAAGCCCGTGCCGATGTGAGAACCGAATTCGTTCGACTTGGTTTTGACGCAGTCGACAACAGAATGTTGAAACTACTGCTTGGCCAGTATGAGAGGCAACGATATGCTTCGCAAAGCAAAGGCAGTTTGGCGCGGCGCGGCTCGTGCCAGGACGAGCCATTTCTCTAGCGACTCCGGCTTCGCGGAGACACCATATTCAATTCCGCAATCGCTTCGAGAGCGAAAAATGCAGCGCGGTACGACTCTCGGCAGGAGGTTGAAGGTAAACGCCAGAAATATTCTTTCGACGGTGATCATCGTAGCGTCGCTTGCTGTCGTGGGGGGCATCGCCATTGCGGCGCAGAACAGATACACCCTGCGGGTGCCGGGCGGGCTCGCCTTCGCCGAGTTCAGAGGATACGAAGATTGGCAGGCTATCGCCGTCAGTCACAGCGGCGACCGCATCGCAATAATCCTCGGGAATCCCGCTACGATCGAGGCTTACAAGGAGGGCATTCCCGGCAACGGCAAGCCTTTCCCCGACGGCGCCCGGATGGCTAAAATCCACTGGATGGCGAAGAAGGCTGAGGACCAGCCCAACGAGCCAGTCGTGCCGGGCACCTTGCATGATGTGGACTTCATGGTGAAGGACAGCAAGAGGTTTCCGGACAGCGGCGGATGGGGATACGCCGAGTTCTAATATAACCCTGCGTCTGAGACGTTCAGGTCTGGCAACATATCGGACATGCCCCCGCAGGCGCGCGACGCCAAGTGCGGGTTCGCCTGCCACACCGTCGTGGCAACGAAAGATTACGTTTTCACGGCCTACCCGAACCGGTAAGGACGCGGTCAATCATGTCGCTTCGACAGACGCACGCGCTGTGGCGGGACGCTTCAAGACCACCGGGGCGCAGGCTGCAAATGAAGCGGCGGCGCAGGGCCTGGGGATAGCCAAAACCCCCACTCTGGCAAGTGAGCGCTCATGTTGGTCACGGCTATGTGGAGCCCAGCTGTTCATAGACCTCCTTGCTGCGCGACTAAAGGCACAACAGCTCTGAAGGCTCCCTCAGAGTAACGTCCGACCAGCAAGTGCTCGTGACTGGTCGTCACGCGAAGGCGATATGAAAGCCGTTGGCACCGCAAGTAACCTCGAATACCTCAAGGCCTAGTGACGAGTAAGGCCGTCCTGCCGATCTGCGCCCTCATGGACTTCGAACCTGTCGCCTTCGAACACGGCAAGGCCGTCTTCGAGGGAACGCCCGCGGAAGTCCACTACAATCCGATGGGTACCGTTCACGGCGGTTTTGCGGCTACGTTGCTGGACTCGTTGGCAGTGCCGTCCATACCAGGCCTCAATTGGGCGTCCGCTATACAACGGTTGAACTGAATATACAGTACGTCCGGCCGATCCGATCCAGCACCGGGAATCCCAAATGGGTCGCAGTGGTTGCCGAGACGAAGAAAGATGGCCAGCTCGTTGAAAACATCAGCAGCCAGTTGCCGGCGCCGGCAGCGGCTTCTGCGATGAACTGAGACTTTGAAATGGTACAAGAGTCCCTGGGTCACATTGCCCGGTAGATGGGGACGTCACCGTCGCACACAAGGTCGTCGGGGACGGTCGCCCACACCCGACTCCCACAGAATGCAGCGCGCAGATTTGCAGCGATAAACTCTTGGAGCGTTTCTGCAGGCGAAGTCAAAAATCTCTATTCCAGCCCCACCAGGTCCCCAGCCGTCGTGACCTCGACCATGAGGGTCTCGACCGTGGCCCGGTTCTGGTCGCCCCAAGCGCCCGCGTCCGATCGCGTTTTGGACTTGAAGGGAGCGCCGAGGTGGAAGGACTCCCAGGGGCTCGATGATCATGATGGCATTCTCCGGCATCTCTGCGAGGGGTCAGAGCGTCTCCAGACGCGCCAGGCGCTGCTTCGAGCGCGGATGAGCACAGCCGTGGCCATGACAACGGACTCGGCTCCTGAGCGTCACAGGGCCTGCGTCGGTCCGGCCAGCCAGTCTCGTGCTGCTCGGACGAAATTGATCACGCACGGGAGTAGATTCATGTTACATAGTACGAGTTGTATCCCCGGAAAGCCGCTGATGGTGGACACCTCAAGCCCGACCTACGCAGCGCGGCCTTGGCGTTTCGGCGCGGTCCCGCTGGCGACGTGGATCTCGTCCGCAGGTTCGAGAGCATCGTGGACGGCGCACCCGCTGTAATTCGAAGCTCTGCCCCGTCCTCTCCCCCGGGGTGCATTCCGGGCCCTAGAGTCCCAATTCACTGAGTGACGGATGATCGTCAGGCCGCTGCCCGAGGGGCCAGTGGTATTTCCGCTTGCGCTCCGCGATGGGCAGGTCATTGATGCTGGCGATCCGGAGGCATATCAAGCCAGCCCCATCGAACTTCCAGTTTTCATTGCCGTAGCTGCGATACCACCAACCATCGCTGTTGTGCCATTCGTACGCGAAGCGGACGGCGATGCGGTTCTCCCGAAACGCCCAGAGCTCCTTAATCAGTCGATACTCGAGTTCGCAGGTCCACTTGCGCCTCAGGAACGCTTCGATTTCGGGGCGGCCTTGCAAGAATGCGGCACGATCCCGCCAGCGACTGGTCGGGCTATAGGCCAACGCCACACGCGCGGGATCTCGAGCGTTCCACGCATCTTCAGCCATCCGTACCTTCTGCACAGCGGTGTCAGCTGTGAAGGGTGGAAGTGGAGGTCGAGTCATTCTCAGCTCCTGAAGGACGGCGTCATTCTCGGTGCGATACCGTTTGTGAGCGGATTGATCCGGTGTTCATAAAGGCAGACCAAAACTGCAATCCTAGTTCGGTACCGGCACCCCGGAAACCAGTCCATTGCCCTTGGTATTGAGCAATATGCGGACATTGACGGTTTCACCCGGCCACAGACGATTGGAGGGATTAGGGAAGACAGCCTTGAGCCTCGCGGAGTCGATCGATTCAATGACTTGGTTGTCGACCAGCTTCAAGGTCCCCTGAATAGGTCTGGAGCGGTCAAACAGGCTGTACGCAAGGACTGTTACAGATCCTTTTTCCATTTGATTCTCGACCCGCGGCAGATCCGACTCGGGCAGCGGGAAGATTACCGAAATCGGCCGCAGTTGCGTGATAACGACGAGACCGGTGGTATCAGTCGGATGTATGATATTGCCCACATCAATCCTGCGTATCCCAGTGACGCCATCGATCGGCGCAGTTAGGCGCGTATAACTAAGTTGCAACTGCGCTTCGTTAACAGTCGCCGAGTCAGACTGCACTGCGGCGGTGTCCTCGGCTACGGCAGCTTTCTCGTCGTCGACTACCTCCTGCTTTACAAATCCACGAGCCGACAGCGGTAGATCCGTATGCAGGTTCTCGGTGACATTTGCGAGCCGTGCCCGGTCGCGGTTCCGATTTGCAACGGCGCGGTCGAGCTTTGCCTGAAACAGGCGCGGATCGATCTGCGCCAAGATATCGCCCTTATGCACCAACTGCCCCTCGGTGAACTTGAGTTGGACGATTTGTCCCTCAACCTGACCGCGCACCACTACGGTGTTGGAAGGTTCAACATAGCCGACGCTAGTGATGTAACACGGCGCGTCATTATGCTTCCTTACCCTCGTAGTCGCATGAAATGCTGGCGTTGGCTTATCTGTCTCGATTCTATGAGCGGAGAGGGTTGTTGGTACCGCCGCAACGCCGTTCGTTCCCGGAAGAGCAGCTACCAGAAGCAAGCTCAACATGGTGGTCTGCTGCCGAGACATGTTCAACTCCTAGCGTATTCGTGCACCTGCTCAGGGTCGTCCGCCGCTATGCGGTTGGCTCGACCACGGCTGCAGCGCCGTGCGAATGCAATGGACTCCGAGGCCACAACACTCGCGTCCTCTTTGATCCTTGGCCGCTTTCCAACTTTCAGCCGAGGAATCCGACCTTGTCAGTTGCCGCTGACCCTGGCATCGCCCGTGCCGATGCGGTGCCCTGATTCGGTCAGGGGTCACTGCTGATCGCGTAAATAGGACGGGTCGGATTCGTCTTGTATGTAGGCAACGTTCGCGAGCATTGCACTCGCTCGGTTGTACGACCAACCCGGGCTATTGTGAGCGATCAGGTTCGCCCGGTCGAACTCGATACGCGGATTTACCGAGGGCTGTGGCAGGGCAGAGGCAGCGTCCATGACCAGTCCCATCGTAGGAACGGTGACGACGGCTTTTGCGGTCATGTTACTCTTTCCTTTCGAGAGTTGACGAAGAAGTTGAACGTGACCCCACACCACCGTAAATGCTCCCCTGGCGCTGCTTCGGTTGGCCTCTCTAACCTCGTAAAGGCCGGCTTACGCTGGTGGCGTACAGCAATCAGATTAGTTCCTGACAGGCGAGGGAAACAGCAGTCAAACCGGAAAAGACATATGCAAACGAGTCAAGAATTGGTCCCCAGGCAACTTCAGCCGCGATACGACGATCTCGCAGGCCGCAGATCTTTTTCCGCCATCGGTCGGGTCAGCGTGGGAGTCGGTTCGGTTGACTGACAGCCCGCCGATCCCGTTGCCTCGCAATCGGCTGGGCTCCGTTCGCTGTGCCATCTGGATCGTTCTCGATTCCCCCAATGCCGCAAAATGGCGGGCTGTGGATCGGTGCTGAAATAAGGAGGCAGTGACATTCAGGTCGCTTTACATCGAGACGGCCGTCGAATGACATGTCGCACCTGTAAGACGCGACCCGGAGCTCGCAATTCTGCGGCGAGGAGAACGCCATCGACATCTTGTGGGATCGGTCCGATCGCTTGTGCACCTTTGAGGAATGCGCACCGATATGGTAATAACTTGTGAATTGGCCCCCGCGGACGTCGTGGCGGGTGGACGGTCTCGCCGATTTGGCGGAACCAGTCTACACGGCCTAAGATCTAAAACCCTCGTTCTGCAACCTGGAAACGACATCGTGGACCGGCTTGAGGCAATGTCGACGCTGCTCGCGGTGGTCGAGGCCGGTAGCCTTTCAGCAGCATCGCAACGTCTCGGGATTCCCTTGACGACGGTCAGCCGGCGCCTCTCGGATCTCGAGGGGCACTTGAAGACCCGGCTCCTGCTGCGTTCCAGCCGCCGCGTCACCCTGACGGATGCCGGCGTCGCCTACATCCAGGCGTGCCGGCGGATCCTGGAGGAGATCAAGGAGGCTGAATACCTGGCCACCGGCGCGTATCAATTCCCCAAGGGCGAGGTGACGATTACGGCTTCGACATTCCTCGGTAGGCGCCACGTCGTTCCGGTCGCGGCAGCTTTCATTCAGGCCTATCCGGAGGTATCACTGCGACTACGCCTCACCGACAGCATCCTCAATTTGCAGGACGAGCACGTCGATCTCGCAATCCGCCTCGGTGTCTTGCCGGACAGCAGTCTCATCGCGCGTCAGATCGGCACGGTGCGTCACGTGATTTGTGCCAGCCCTGAATATCTTGCCGGCCGTGCCTACCCAGCGACGCCGCAGGACCTGGCAGCTTTCGACTGCGTTTTTTTCACTCGTTTCATGAACGCGAGCAGTTGGGAATTTTCGATCAACGGCTCGATCGTGCCAGTAACGGTACGGTCGCGCTTCATCCTTGACTCCCCGGAAGCCGTTCTTGACGCCGGTCTGGCCGGTGCCGGGATCATCCGCCTTTTCTCGTTTCAGGTCGCCGATGCAGTGCGCGATGGAAAGCTCAAGGTTCTGTTGTCGGCGTTCGAGCTGGCGCCGTTGCCAGTTAACATCCTCTATGTCGGTGGCGGTCTTCAGGCGCTCAAAGTTCGAGCGTTCATCGATTTTGCTGCGCCTCACCTAAGGGCAAGACTGGCTTCGGATCTCGAGTGACTAGACATTGAGCGACATGCGCATTGACGACAACACCAATGTTCGGCGGGCGAGCACGCGGCGCCGCTCATCAGCGACACCGCGCCCGATGCACGAGAGACCGGCGGCGCGGCCAGGACCTGCATCGCCGCGCCACCCGGCGCTGCTCAACGATGAGGGTCGATCTGTACCGAAGCGGTTTCCCCCGCGACCAGGCGTACACCAGGCGGGACGTAATCGATGTGGATGCGTACCGGGACCCGCTGTGCGAGGCGCACCCACGTGAAAATCGGATCAACCATGGCCAGCCCCTGTCCGTTGGGCTGCGCGTTGGCGACATTGATTCCGCGGGCTACGCCGGCGACGTGACCGCCCACCATGCGGCGGTATCCCATCAACTTGATGTTGGCCGGATCACCGACATGGATGTCGTCGAGATAGGTTTCCTCGAAATAAGCGTCGACCCAGAATGAGTCGGCGTCGACGAGCGCAATTTCGCGCTCGCCGACCGTGGCGTAATCGCCGACCTGAGCCG
>Ga0123355_10010796_pt1 | contig 14039 bp, 11 predicted proteins | sample TergutEmb28metaG_3_FD_89872 | JGI IMG/M metagenome (GOLD analysis project Ga0123355, IMG submission 89872) | Embiratermes neotenicus P1 segment gut microbial communities from Petit-Saut dam, French Guiana - Emb289 P1 | ecosystem: Host-associated > Arthropoda: Insects > Digestive system > Gut ... | reverse complement strand
CATTGTCACCATACACTTGACAGATCTGGTGATGAATCTCACTTGGTAGCACATTCCTAGCATTTAAAAAACGAATTACAGACCATATTTCACAGTTGGCGGCCCCTTCAATTGTCTTAAACATGTTTAATCCACAGTAACAAACATAAACAACACGAATTTCATGAAATGGCGTCTGTGGCTTCTCAATTGATAGAGGGAGTCACTGCACATGCGCAAAGTGACAGTCTCGAGGATGCGCGAGAGATATGCGCAGACGGTACTTACTTTCCAAATAACCTACGTATTTAATGCATAAAGCAATGAGTAATGGCATCACAGTGGCAAATATCCACTTTTTCATCAGCTGGCAACTATCAAACACATCAAATGATAACAATGCAATACCATAATAGTACATAACACAAAAATGTGTCACATTACAATTTTAGAATGTCCATTTAATTCTAAGTCTAACAACTTGTAACAAAGAAACCTTCTCTCATCTGGTAAAAGTCTGCAATCTAGTCTGCTGCATTCATTAGATGAAGTTTCAGGGACAGAGATAAGCTCAGCTTAATGGACACCAACAGGCAAGGATTCAAACCTTTATGCTCTTTTTAGCCAAAAGGAGGTGCCAGAAAATGTATAATATAATATGCATGTCAATTTAATTCAGCATTTGTCTTTTCCACCAAAAACACAGAATGCCCACACAGCAATATCTTATGCTGATGACAACTATGTTAGATCAGGTTAAACTGGATTATCTTTAAATCTGCAAACATCACAACATTATTTTAAACTATCACCCAATAACAAAACAATCCAATACTGCTATTCTACGACATAAACTCATACAGTACTTTATATATTTTTATTTATTTACCCAATACACTTCAACATCATGGTGTTATCTCTACTGTAAGGTTTGCTATGAAAGAATATGAGTTCAAGAATTACATCTCAGCATAAACCAAATATTTAAAACTAACCCTTTTTTCTTTATACATGTATCTGCATTCACTCTTACTTAAGTGAAGATTCAAGTTTATGATGTTCCTATAAATCTGTTTTGCAGCTGGAAGTTATCCTTATTTGGATGTAATACGAGACGTCCCTGCCTCCTTCCTGAATATTCTTGATGAGGTTCAATGATATTCCGACTGCAGGTTTTCTGATTTCTGGTGCTTGTCTCAAATGTTACAATATTCAGAATTATAACAAAACATTTTATGGTTCTACTTACACTTCTGGTAGTATGATACCAGTGCCTTTGAAATGGCTTGTCTGATTGCATAAATCTGGGCAACATGACCACCACCCTTCACCCGGACTCTGATATCTACACCAGAGAAACGTTCCTGAAAATAATGAATTATTAAAAGCTATAAAACTGACAACACATTCAGTATAAAAAAATAAATGCAATATTCACCTCAGATAGTCAACATATCATATCATGAACAATCAACTTCGGGATAAATGGCTCATCACTGGTTGAGATTTATTATGATACATTTTTATATCAGTGTGACTTCAAAGAGTGCGCCTTTGTCTATAAACCATAAACACATTCATTCTTTCTTTTGGTAAAATGTAATTTACTGTAACACCAACTATTCCTCCACAGTACAAAAAAAAAAATAATGCGCATTATCCCATATGGAAATTCATCACATCAAAAGCAATGGGCTAATTATTTATTATGCACACCAACATAACACAATTAATGCAACCTTGAACTTATGTTCTGGATAAAGCAGAACTGTCTACAGGTTAACCTTTTCATTTATTTATTCTTCCTCTTGGTACTGTTACACTCCTTTAAGTGGTTCAGTCAACATTTGTAACATCAAGAGCCACAAGAAGGCAGTACTGTTCAGTCATTGAAGCATGCATAGATACAGTGAACTTGTTAGTAGAAATTCACATAATGTACACATAGTTGGTGGCGCAGCAAGTTCTATTGTTTTCAGAATTTGGCACATAAGGATGTTGCAATCTCAAGCACAAGCCAACACATTCTCATAACCCTATACAGAATGAACATACAGAACAATCCCCCATTGATGGGGGAAACTTCCACTTCACCCAGTAAGCAAATTGTTTATACACACTGCTCAAAGGAAAATGTCATGATGGAGCTGTTATTTCATGGTCATGACATTGTGCATCACAAGCTCCTTCCAGAAAAGCAGTGTGTCAATCACTTTTGATTTTTGGATAATGCTGTGGTGCAGTTAAGGTCCCCATTCATCTGGATATGCACTATGTGGCAGTAATTTGTGAATGTTAACCTTTTAAAGATGCGGGGTGGTTGTAGTAAAAGTAACCACTAAGATTTAAAAGGTTAATGCACTCTGACTGCCATGTATAGCCTTCAAAAGTTCCATTTCCTATACAAGACTTAGAATACTGAATATATGTCACTCACTATGAACCAAATGCAAGAATTAATGTACTTAATCTATGCCAGCACAACATTCAATCCAAAATGTACTGTAATATTGCAACAATTATATGAAGTGAAAAGAATATAAAAATAAAATGATTTAAATAAAACCCAAGATACACATAATACAAATAAAAAAAAGTCACTGTTGAGAGTTTCTGTTATTGTGGCATCTCTGTATTCCAGCAAGTGGAAGGAACTGAAGTCACGAAACGAGTCACATGGTGTACAAAAATATAACCCCATGCAAAAAAACGGCAGCCTGCAATTTAAGTAACATGATGAAAATTTGTCTATACATGATTAATGAGGTTCCAGACTTTTTGTATTTACGATCAATCACTTACAACTGGATGTAATAATAAAAAACAGGACTATAAAACTCCTAACAATGAACTTGTGAAATTGGGCAATCTCAAAATTATAATACCCAAATGCACGTTATCAGTAATTCGAAGTTCTATGAATATGCTTCATATTCCCATTAATATAACAAACGAATATTCAATAAAACTGTCTCACCTTTCCTAGAAGTAAAACAGGTTCTTGTAGCTTGTACTGCAATACTCTGGGTTCTACCATCTCTAGGGGTCGGCCATTTACCCGAAGATTACCATTACCTCTCCTACAGTAAGCAACAGCAGTTGCACTTTTCTAATAAAAAGGAAAATCATTCGTGATTACTTTTACACACACATGCTATTTCAAAAACTGAAACACAAATGCTGTAGACATTAGATTGTAACAGGCACTGCCATGTGCTTCCTGAACACAAAACGAATCGAATGGCATAAATACTTACTTTCCTTCCGAACACCTGCACGGACTGAATCGGTTCCTTCGTTGGCTGAAAATGTTAAGAAAATATTCATTAAATTCATGCTCAAAACTAAGCAAAACTTCATTCCTATCGTCTCTCACACACAAAACACGTTTTTACCTTCTGCATTTCGATATCCTTGACGCAAAGAAGTTACAAACAGGAACTTCCGCTCTCATTGCGTGTAGATGGCGTTACGAGCACGGCAACGAGGCATTGCTGGAATAATTGAATTCATCGTAGTGCAGCATTTAAACACGTATTTAGGGCACTAGATTCTTTAAATAAGCCACATAGTAAACTCCTGTTGTTTTATAACCTTTAAAATTTATGCCGTGTATTTAAGAGTTTTTAATACAGACGTATCAATTCTTACACAGCCATTGGAAAATAGTAAACAAAATATAACAAAGGGAAACTTAGTAAACTATGCAAAACAATATTATACATCTTATTTTTATATTTTATAACTTTTATATCTGGATGTTATTCACTCTTGCACCAAATGAATATAGTACCACACATGACCCTTTCTCCTCTGCCATCTAGTGAGAAGTTTTAAAGATACGATTCAAATTCTTTCCGTAGAGATCGTGACTGTCGCTACAGGGTACCTTGTAGAGCGGGTAACCAAACGGAGGAACTAGTAACTCGGTTGCGCTTGTAAGTGGTTGAAGGTGTGCAAGTCGTTTGGCAATGCGCGGCACTGTCAAATGTCTGCTGCTGTCGCCAACGAGATAATCACTGCCAACTGAAATTGGATTTGACAGGTGTTAAGTTACTCCATCAGAAATTTAAACAATACAGCAGGGGACACTCCGACTGCGTTTGTGTTTAGAACCACAAGAGTTGTATGAGCTACCGTCATCAACTACAGCACTATATGGAATAGCATGTGAGTACCATTTGTCTCTATTGATACAGAGTTCACACTTCATAATTCCTGAGCATTGCTGAAACATTGGTGACTAGATGCCATGCGAATTGAAATGCTTGAAGTGTAGGCGTAACTTAGAGTGAGGTATGTAATTTCTCACATTTCACACGTAATAACAACTTAGATAAACGTCTGATATAATTAACGCACCGGATCAGGGATCCAAAAATTTTCTAAAGATGTGTGAGCCGCCTCAAAAGTGTAGGTGCTAGTAGGATTATATTAAGCAGGATGTGTAACGAGTACCCACAAGTATTAGACGCTACCAGAAAATTTTGTAGCCTGGTCGACCCGGCGCCCGAGGTTCGTGCACCCCTGCTTAGGGTTTGTGTAAACCGTCTAGTTCTGTGTACCGCCTCACACTTATCACGTCTCAAAGTCAGGTTCATGTACTGCTGGTCCACGGGATTATGGGGGCGTCCACATCGCGAGATTAGAGGTTCTGTCGTGTTTCAGTTTCCCATTTCTCTGTATCTTGACGATTTATATATTCATTGGCTTTTCATTAACATAACCTGAAGTTCAGTTCAAAGTTTTATGTCCCATGCTACATATTATGCAATGGGCGCAATGATATTCGCCAGCCTTTGTAATTCAGTATAATGAGGTGTCACTTGAAGCAGTGAATTCATGTGTCTCTCTCAATAAGGGCTCGAGACCGGAGTGTGGTATCCATTAAATCACGCTACAGCACGCCGCCAAAATATGGCTGTTTTGTTATTTAATTCTTCTAAATATGTTTATAATAGCATGAGTCTGTTTTTGGAAATATGTTTATGTATTGTATATTTTGGGCGTGTCACGTAGTCACAAAAAGCGCCTGTTCCCTTCATCATGCCCGTCGCAATGCATGTATCAGCACCGATCCAGCTGGACGGATTTCCCACAGATTGGAGATTGGGGACTTTTACGAATATCTGTCGAGAAATTCCAGATTTCCAGATTCGGTTAAAATCAGATACTTTGCACAAAGGCCGGAGTCCTTGATTTATATTTTAGCTGGAGACATTAAACCGCCATAAACGCGCTTTCTTCGAGTGAAATTGCCAGACTGTTAGAATATCCGAGGAGGTATAAGCATTACGCAAACGCGCCACATTGTTAAGTTATACGCACCTTGCCTTACGCGTACCATCGAGGAACTGTGCACCATAGAGCGGAAGACATCGGTGCTGCATAGCGACCAATGAAGCCGCCCGTTCTGCAGCGGCCAATCGCACGTTAAAAAATATCTTCGTAGTAGGCCTGTGTAAGTCATGTTCAACCTGTAGCGAATCAGGTGTGCTAATATGACATAGGCGTCAGCCCGTAATGTATAGCGGATTCTGAATTTTCAGTGCATTGACCTGAAGCCCCAACAAGCCACAACTGACACATTTATTGTACGTTTCCATAGCACTCCGACTGTACTCCCTGTTAATGTAGGAAGAGTTCGAATCTTGCTGAAATACGATACTGACCTCGAGCCACGAGTGGAGGAGAAATCCGAATACACGAGGTGCCTTTACCTTGTTCGAACAGCAACAGAGGGAACATTTTTTGTAAACAAGTCTGTAAGGCGACTGATACATGTGACTGGCGATAGAAGTGAAGAAGCCAAGGGATATCACCACAGCGAAATATGAATTCGCAACGTCCCTCGTAAGCTACAAGTACTTCGGAAGTAACAACATTTTACTTAAGTGCAGAATAAAAACCAACTAGATGCCACTTATTATTTTATTGTACTTCTTATAGGCTCAGCATGTTTCGGGCACTACTATGCCCATCATCAGGAGCTCGCGACTATAATGTTGATTACCACATTGGTCGTTTCGTTCTTGGTTTGTTGTAGGTTGGAGGTTAGTTGCGGCTAGGCTGGAGTAGTGTCCGGGATGCAGGCTAAAGCACGAATCGTGCTTTAGCCTGCAGGCCAGACACTACTCTAGTCAAACCGCACCTAACCTTCAACCTACAACAAACCAAGAACGAAACGACCAATGTGGTAATCAGCATCATAGTCGCGATGATGGGCATAGTAGTACCCGAAACATGTTGAGCCTATAAAAAGTACAATAAAATAATAAATGGCATCTAGTTGGTTTTTATTCTTCAGTTACCACAATGATGCACGGTCCAGTAAACATCAGATCAAACACTTCACTTGTTCTTCCTTTTACGTAGAGTACGGTTGACATGCCCTTACCGTGTCATGCGGGAACACACTGTTAGACGAACAGTTGCATAGTTTGTGCTAACAGCTGGTTGCTTGCAGTCGACCGACCACACTTCGTCTCGGTTCTCATGACATCGAAGTTCTCATGGTACTGTTAGCTCTGTATGTTTCCACCAATGTTCCATTTCATTTTCATTTATCTGCCCTACCCCACAGACGCTTTAGGGTCTAGTTACAAATAGTTGGCTAAATGAACCCCAAACAACAAAACGTAGATTGAAATGCTCTGACTGCATACCTCTCAGGAAATGCAGTGTAATGTGCACCCACAGTCCCAAAATTATAAATTTCCTTCGAATCATCAGCACCTTATATATATATATATATATATATATATATTCATGGTTTATTTAGTAACGTCGGCCGGGATGCTCGGTATAGCAACTCGCCACGAGCTGGACGATCCGGGGATCGATTCTCGGTGCGGCGAGATTTTCCGCACTCGCCCACACACGCTGGGGTTCATCCAGCCTGCTGTACAATGGGTACCGGATTTTACCCGAGGGTAAAGCGGCCGGAGTGTAGAGCTGACCAACCATCTCCTTCTAATGCCGGGTCGCGAATGGGTTGTGGCTACAGCTCCGCCTGCATGCCATAGGGGTGATCTCCGCCTTTTTTTAACAGGGATTTCGAAAGACAGGTCGTTTGGCCCTTAAAACCTGAAGCTGGTAATTAATATTTAAAACTAAATAAGAACCTGCCTCACCGAAAAAACTGCACCTTCTTTACAAACACCGTATAGTTGTTGATGTTTAGTGAAATAATTGTTTAATATGAGATTAACAGAAACCATATAAACTCTCATTTGGAAAAGTGCAGAAATTTAATGTCAAAGCAGGTTGTTCAAGTCGTAAATACAGTAATCGCCTGCAAAATGCTTCCAGGCATTTGCCTGGAAGCGTTTGGAAAATCCACGTAAGCCCTCAGTCAGGACAAGCACGGCTTCAATGCCAGATTTTAACCCCTAGCCTTCGCGATTACGGAGGTAGAAATGCTAACCATTCGGCCGCGACATCTAGACTCATCATTTACAAGTTTCACGTTAAAACTTCAGTCTTTTATTACTTACAATTTAGGGGAAAATACAGTAAATGATCTGAGTGTAAAGTTGGAGTTAAGGGTTGTGTTCTTACGTTCAGCGTTTCCTTACAACAAAAAACCAAAGAGTGACAACGAACAGTCGTTTCGCGTGTCAGGTATTAATTTTATAACTTTCAAATGGATTTCTTTTTATCTTAAGGGGCACAGCCAAGCAGTACAAAAACAGGGCCACACCTCGCTATTGCGTGTGAATGAGACTGCTTTCTGAACTTCGTAAACTCTGCACGCGTGCTAATGTACGCGGAGGTATGACCCGACGTGTGTCTTGCTGTCAGTAGTTTCACCTTAACATCTTTTTCATGTATTGACGAAGAGAGAAGCCCAATAAGGCAAGATTTTTTAAGATAAAACAGATCCTGTTTAAATAAAATCCAAATAAAATTTTGCGGACCGCTGGAATACGCCGTATGTCTTGTTCTGCAAATTGGACGGATCCGAATAGCATTGTGGCTCTTCCTGTTACTTGGTGTTCAGGTCGACCTATCCTGAGCCCCCTCTTGTCCCCCCCCCCCTGCCCCTTCAAGCTCGTGTGAGTGACGACCAGGAATTCAACTTTGGAATCCGTGATCAGACTTAGCAATATCCCAACAAAGTGACAACACACCGACAGTCCCTCGTACATATATGGACGCCAGAATATTTGCGTGGAATTCCTTACAAAATCTTAGTATGCAAGACAGGCAACGTACGTATAAACGTAAGATTAAAGCGCGTTCGCGAAACCATTGTTGATGGAAAGGAAATAAATATATACATATTCTGAGTATGTGTTTGTAGCCTTAGGTATCCAGCACACAAACCACATACGCTGTATTTTATTGTCATCTGTGGCCTGTCTGGTCTCTACTTTTTTATATTATCTCATAAACGGCATGATTTTCGGAAATAGAAGTTGCTGAACATGGTAAGTTTCTTTTGATTTTCACTCCAATTTGTGTCTGAAGAATTTCTCATTCAACGAAGAACTGAGCGAGATATGATAAAAAATGTGTATGGGTGTTCATATAAAGTAAGCGTTATTCGTGTAATATTTTAATGAAACTTGAATTTTCGGGAAATACTTTCGAAAAATAAATATCAAATTTTATTAAATCCGTCTAGTGGAAGCCGAGTCGTTCCGTGTGGACAGAAAAAATGACGGACGGACGGACGGACAAGCAGACACGACGAAGCTAATAGTCGCTTTTCGCAGTTTTACGAACGCGCTTAAAAACACTACGAAACTAAATAATACAAATTACATGGGTTAATGTAGTAGCATTTGCCCAGAAAGCATAGTGGTTGCCGTACCAAACCCAGCATTTTGCCCACAAAGTCTTATGTATGTGTTTAGTATGCTTGGAAACATAGCGCCTATTTCTCTAAGAGGCGTTGACCCTTGGCCTTAGTGACGGAGACACTGTGTGTTTTACCACAAAAAGAATTATATATTGCTTAGTCAAAACACTTCCAGCTTCAGGTGGCTAAGTACCTGTGTCTGTCACCCAATTTTAGTCTCAGTTGAATATGATTATTCAAGATTTATGAGCTATATAGTCAGTACTAGGAAGAAAAGTTAACGTTGTCCCTTTACTTAAACAAAATGCCATGAAAACGTATGGGAATGGACGCAAGGCTCCACGAACTAGATAGAGGTGAGTGGCTGACTTTATTCGGCGAGCGGTTTGTTACCGGTACACACGATTAGGTGACTGAGGAGATTCTAGATCCAGTCTTGACAGGGGGCCAAGAGAAATATCGCCGCCCCAATCGGGCATCCAGATCACAAGACGTCACTGTCATGTGTGAGATATGCTGAGTCAGTGTGGGCTTTCGTATTTTCACGGCTGTGAATGCTAAGGTAACGTTCGGGGCTGTGAGGTCGTCTAGTCTGGTAGACAAGCGGTAGACTCCTTCCATACTTCAGTGACTCTTTGCCACACTGCACGACGTAATCCCAGAAGGCAATATATTTGCTAGGGATCCCCTTAAAGTCTAAAGTTTTACTATCTTTTATGTGTTCTTCAGATCTTTTACTTTTGCTTTTACTTTTACTTTAGATGCCGGACTGCTGGCTAGAAGTCAGTATTCGGAAGGTCCTGCGACCGGCCACCTCGACACAGGATATTCTTGGTTTCCCTGTGTCTGTAAGCAAATGCTGAGATTGTTCCCAGGATTCCAAGTTGCCACTACATGCTTCTTATGTAGCCCTCCAGACTTAAATTTATTAGTAAACAATTTCATATTTTGTATAGACGTAAAATAACCACTGCCACCGGGTGACAACCCAGTTGCAGTAAATAAATTATTATTATTATTATTATTATTATCTGCACGTTCACTGAACATACTCGGAGTTTTTTACATCACAAGCAACAGCCCTTTTTTTTCCTTCGTAAGCTAGGAGAAAAAATGCTTATACCGGCCGGAAATCTTTATCATCCGAGGCATTACATGTACACGTATTTATTTCAACATCATATTAGTGAAGGGAGTGCATATTCACCGCAGGGGTTTAACTAACAAGAAAAATACAAGTATGTTAAAATTTCACAACTGTTTGACCTGGTTTTTCCATTCATATCCTCTTGTTACTGAAAGTGAAAAGAATTTCGGGTATGCAAGCTGTTTGTCGTAAATATTAACATATGTAGTGAAACGTTTAATTTTCGAGGTGCACTTCACCGTCAGTTGAGTTAACACACTGTTATTTGTCGCGGTGACAAAGCACATTGTTAGGTATACTCAAGCCGCGCAGTCTACTACATGGCTCAGTTGTGATCGAAAGATCATGGAATATGCACACGACGAATACTGTGACATGCTCTTAAACCTCGGCTTCTATATTATTCGACTTGGCAATTTACTTACACACGGCCACGTGCGAGGGCTGAACGGTCCGAGGATCGAATCCCGGTGGTGACGATATTATCCGCATCCGTCCAGAACGACTCTGGGGCCCACCCAGCCTCCTATACAGTGGGTACCGGGTCTTTTCCGTGGGTAAAGCGGCCGGGGCGTGGTGTTGACCACCCACCCCATCTAGAACCGAGGTTAAGGAAAGAGTAGAGCTATAACTATTCCCCCTCTGAGCCTTCGTGGCCTGTTCTAAGGTGAACTTTACCTTTACGGCCACACGCGCTTCGTTTTGGCCGACTTTGGCCAGCCGTAGGCCCTTATCTGCGTCGTGGCAGGCTGGCTACACAGAGATAATGCGATTTTGTGGAAGCTGTGCTACCGGGACTGCTTGAAAATGTGCCTCTAGCTGTGGGGCAGACGTCATTTTAGGACGACGGAGCCCCAGCACATTATTGGAGTGATGACTGGTGGTGGCTGAACGCTACATATCCAGGAAGACGGACTGGACTCAGACGGCCGATTGCGTGGCCTCTTCTGTTGACGGATCGAACGCCTGTGATTTTTGTCATGTGGAGGCACTTGAAGGAGTACGTACACCCAGCCCTCAGGACTGCCGAGAATCTTGCGGCAAGATTTCAGGCGGCTGTGACAAAAGGTCGTTGGCAATGTATCAAGGCGTGTTCGAGAGTATGCCGTGCCGCGCACTGCCGTGTGCCTTGGAATGGATGGAAGACGCTTTGAAAACCTGTTGTTAATGAGAAGGGCCCATGTTTTTAGGCGCTTTCGCAAAATTGCGAAAAGCGACTATTAGCTTCGGCATGTCCGTCCATCCACATGTAGCATCTCGGCTCCCACTGGACGGATTTTCATTAAATTTTATATTTGAGCACTTTTCGAAAATATGTTGAGAAAGTTAGTTTCCTTAAAATCTGACAAGAATAACGGGTACTTTACACGAAGAATAATATACATTTTTGATCACATCACGCTCACTTCTTGTCAGAATAAGAAATCTTTCAAACAGAAGTTGCAGAGAAAATTAAAACACGCATTTTATGTTCAACAGCATTATTTTTTCTCCCTGAATTCGTGCCGTTTATGAGATAACGTGGAAACATTTTGAGAGCCGGGCAGGTCAGAGATGACAATATGGCGCATGCGCATTGCATGCTGCATACCTAGGGCTACAAATACACATTCAGGATATGTAATACTTATTGACTTTCCACTGCAACAATGGTTGCACGAACGCACGTCTGTTACGTTATACGCACATTGCCTGTCTTGTGTGTCATTTGATACCATCCGCCGCCTGACGGTGATGTGAAGCCCGAAAACCAAATGTCTCAGAACAGATGTTGTTAAGAGATTTTCAATTTATATTTTCACAAAGAAATCACATTATGCAGAGCTTGTGGGCGAATTTTTTTATCCTGTGTAGTTACGTGGAACTGAAAACACATCAATGCAACACCTCACATTTATGGGTATATTCTCGGTGAACCTCCTCAGGATCCCAGTTCTCGTTTTACAAGCAGACTGTATCGCATGTAAAATCCCTACATAAGGTATGAATGCGGGTGGGACAGTGGAGTTACACCTCCATTCAGTCTCCCCCTGAGGAAAGAGTGCCCGAAACATGCTAAATAGGAGACTGGGTGTGCCGGATAGCGGGTGGGGATTCTTTGGAGATGGAAGACATTTTTTGCCCCTGCCTGGAATCGAATACGATTCCTTCGGCACCCAGCGCATAGCGGAATCAACATGTCGATTAGTGTATCAGGGTTCCACATTATGGCATGATTCCATAGTAATTACTGTCGAATTAACCACTTGTACTGGACCGTGAGTGAGTGAGTGAAACACCTTGTTTAGTATCGATATAAGGCGTAGAGTTATCTGTAATGCAATATTGACATACCATGGTTTTCGATAGAAGAGCGCAGTAGGAATTTAAGAATTGTAAACACGTTCGTTTATTCCTTTTCTGCATCAAAGATGCTAGTAAATTGTACAGGACCGAGAAATATGTTAACGAATTCTGTATTCTTCTGGCTTTCTTACATTTCCTTGTCAACAGAATTGTGTATTATATCACTGTTCATCGTTTCTATTGTGTCCTAAAGGTGGGAGGACTTTCTCTGAGTAAGGTCTTTGATTAATTCATGGATAGTAACGTACTTAGCTCAGCAATAGTAATTCTTGCATTGAACTTCAAAACATGCTCACCATTCAGTTTTGACTGGCAATATGGTAAGAGAGAAGAATAAAAAGCGATTTTGTCCCTGCGGAGGCCACGAAAGCTTTTGGAGGCATAGAGGAAGGTAGATGGTGCGGCTTCGTGCGTTTCTGTGCTGGCCACTAGACGAAGGTAAGTGGTCACTCTCACGCCTCGGCCATTTGACCGCAGGGGAAGGAGAACCCGGTATTCATTTAATAGGAGGAACGGTGCGCCCCATTGCCAGTCTGGACGTTTCGGAGAAAAGAACGATCTCTTTTACATGCTGGGAACTGAACAATGACACAAACGGCTGTGTTATTGAGGCTGCTTCATATCCGTGTCTCGCAGGCTTGTGTTTCTGGAATTGGCTACTACAGGGGTGCTGATAAGTCCTTAACGCGACCAGGAAGGAAACAAGCTAATGTTTCTGTCAGAATGGCATGAGTTTCCTTCGGCACCTTGCGTTGCAGGAAAAAAAAAATTGATGACAGCTCGCGTCTCGATGTTGTTGAAATCGCGCGCGTCCCTGACATGCTTACGAGCTTGTTTCCATCCTGGTCGGGCTAAGTACTTATCAGCACCCCGGTAGTTAAACAAGTACGCAGATTTGAAATCTTGTCGCTGCCAACGTGCTTGTAAAAGCGAGCCGGCCTAAACTAGCTGAGTCGCAGCCTCTTATAATGAAAATGTAAATAAAATCGGGACAGGCTGTGAAAATAAGCTACAGGAATTAAACAAAGAAATTTACAACACGTAAGAGATAAATGGTTTATAAATAAACGTCTAATTCAAATCCTCGTTTCCTCTCTTGGAACGATTCATCGGATCACCTTTTCGCGAAATCTTAAGTAGTGTCAGTGATCTTCTTCAAATGCAGGTACGTGTTTACCAGCGTAAACCCAAGAACTGTGGTTGACGAATAAGTACACTAAGGGTATATGCCCTTTATGCAAGATAGAAGTGAACGTGCTTCTCTAACCATTGCTTCGCGATTTCAGGTAGAGCCCAGGCTCCACCCGTTTGTCCTTTTGTTTCAGAGCAGAACGTAGATAAGGATGAGTGTGTAGCACTGGTACAGTACATGGTAATGACAGGGGAAAACCGAAGTACTCTGAGATAAACCTGTCCCAGTGCCATTTTGTTCACCACACGTTACACATGGGCTGACCAGGGATCGAACCTGGGCCTCAGTGGTGGGGAAACAGCGACTAACCGCCTGAGTGATGGTACGGCATTCATAAACAAAACAATGATCTAAATTATAAATAAACATTCACTTCGTAATTCACAGGGGACAAGATATGATGGCCTTAGAAAGAAAAGTCTTTAATTTTATGCAGGGAAATATACGGGACACAAAAATACACTATTGGGGGGGGGGGGGGGGGGGGGTTTTAACTTTTAAAGCGGGGGGATTGTTGAAAAGGCCCCGAGTTTTGAAGGTTTAAGTATTTTTGTTCAAACCGGGTATTT
>Ga0123355_10010794_pt1 | contig 14040 bp, 9 predicted proteins | sample TergutEmb28metaG_3_FD_89872 | JGI IMG/M metagenome (GOLD analysis project Ga0123355, IMG submission 89872) | Embiratermes neotenicus P1 segment gut microbial communities from Petit-Saut dam, French Guiana - Emb289 P1 | ecosystem: Host-associated > Arthropoda: Insects > Digestive system > Gut ... | reverse complement strand
GAAGGTAAATTTTTCCCACATGTCAAACAAAAATTTCAAAACAAATCACCCCCCCCCCCCCGCCCCTACACATACACACACAAGAAGAGTGCATGACATTATGACCTTTTACAGCCTCTGGGAATTAATTTAACAAACCAGACTTACAGTGACTGCTCCTAACCTTAGTTTTTTGTTTGAACGCTCTGGAAAAGCGAAAGAAGGAACAAAAAATCCGGAAAGGGGTAGAAGAATACGACATGAAATTTACAGACACAACAATGAGACGTATCACGTAAACATTGTTGGCGTGAAAAAACAATATGTAATACATATTCTGAGTGAGTGAGTGAGTGTGTGTGTGTGTGTGTGTTTGTAGCGTTAGTTACCCAGTATGGAAAGCGCTTGCGCCGTATTATACAGTCAACTGTGTCCAGTCTGGCTGTACCATGTTTTTCCAAATTATCTCATAATTGGCAAGACTTTTAAAAAAATAAAGGTTATGGAACACAAAATGTGTGATTTGATTTTCTATGCAAATTTTGTCTCAAAAAATTTCAATTCTAAGAAGAAATCAGCAAGATATTGTCATATATATACAGGCATCTACAGGGAAAGTAGCTGTTAGTGTTTTCATCTCTTAATAGTGTTTGAATTTTCCAGACGGATTTTCGAAAAGTACTATAAAATCAAATTTAATGCAAGTCCGTCCAGTGGGAGCTGAGCCATTCCATGCGGACGGACGGAAGGAAATGATGAAGCTCACAGTCGTTTTCCGCAAGTCTGAAAACGCGCCCACAAACGATACTGGCGATACGGAGTGAAAGAGAGAATTCCGAACAAAATTCCTCTTCGTGTGGGATTTTCCCTAATTTTCCGCGGGTGGTGGATGTGTTACTTTCCCCCCGGGTTCCTGTTCACGATGCTGACTCCTGCAAATCTCACTGGATCCCACGGATTTAATCCAAAAGCCACGCTTTTCCCCACTTCATTCTGCCTCGACTCGTCTTCAGATATCGGATCAGTTTTATGCAGACAAAAGCATACCGCTGTCTGCTTGTCGTTTTGCGATAAGGACGACAAAGCTGGTGGCCAGAAAAGTGTTACTGGGCGGGGATAGAAGAAAGCAATGTCGACGTGTTCTTGTTGAATCTGTATAACAATTTGTAATGGTTGCTCTACGACATGGTGTTGAGGAGAATATTTGAACCTAGGAGGGACGAGGTAACGGGGGAATGGAGGAGACTGTATTGCATAACGAGAAGCTAAATGATTTGTACTCCTCACCCAATATTGTGCGGGTGATAAAATCGAGAAGAATGAGATGGGCTTGGCATGTGGCGCGTATGCGTGAGGAGAGGGGGGTGTATAGGGTCTTGGTGGGGAAACCGGAGGGAAGGAGACCACTGGGAAGACCTAGGCGTAGATGGGTGTATAATATTAAGATGGATCTCCAGTACGTGGGATGTGGGTATTTGGACTGGATTGGGCTGGCCCAGGATAGAGACAGGTGGCAGATGCTTGTGAGTGCGGTAATGAACCTTCGGGTTCCGTGAAATGCGGGGAATTTCTTGACTAGCTGCAAACCAGTTATCTTCTCAAGAAGGACTCTGCACCATGGGGTAAGTGAGTAAGTAAATGGTTGCTCTACGACCGACCGAGTTAGCTTGAGAAAATGAAGAAGGAAGGTGCAAGAGAAAGACCAGAGATCGAACAGACAGGCAGAGAATGAGATATGGGTTAGGGGATGGGAGGTGAAACAGCAGAGAGATAGAGAGTTGTTCTGTTCAGTGTAATCAGAACCAGATGCTCTTAGCGCGCGCACGCACGCACACACACACACATACAGGAAAGTACATAAGCTCATTCTAAAGAACTTTGCGCCGATGAGCACTGGAATGCCAGAGCTACAATTTGTTGCTAAAAGCTCGGTTAGCCCTTGAAATTACCGCCATAAACAAGAAGAGGATCACGTGATTTGATGTTTGACGTCACTGCTCATAAAATTTAGAGTCTTCTGGGATGACACCATGTCGATTGACAGTTACCAAATTTAGGTGGAGTTTGCTGCATCCACATTAAAGAGAGTCCAAAGTGAAACCTTCGAAACGTCGGTAAATAACAATGGATACGGAAACAATATTAAAAAACTTTGGACTTGAAGAACACCAACAATTCCAAGCTGCTGCAGGCAAAACATTTTCCAGTAAATTAATAAGAAGACAAGCAATGTGCGTATAAACGTAACATTGAGGTGCGTTCGCGTAACAACTTTTGCCGTGAAAAATCAGTAAGCACTATACATTCCGAGTGTGTGTCTGTAGCCTTAGTTATCCAGCATGCAATGCGCGTCTTTCCTACGTCGTATTATTTGTCATCTGTAGCCTGTCTGGCTCTACAATATTTTACCGTATTATAAGCAGGACGATCATCAGCATATTGTTGCTGAACATACAACTTTTGCATGAAATATTCCTAATTATAAGAATAAATGAGCGAGATATTGTCAGAAATGTGCACAGGTCTTCATGTAAAGTACCCATTATTTTTGTCAAATTTTAGTGAAAATTAAATTTTCTTGACATATTTTCGACAAAGCCTCCAATATACAATTTCAGGAAAATACGTGCAGAGGAGTCCAGTTGTTCCACGCAGAGGGAAGGGCAAATATAAAGGCAAAAGAAGACTACGTTAATAGTTGATTTTCGCAATTTCGCGAAAGCGCCTGAAAAGGTTTCCAGAATGACTGTACGTCCGTCTGATCACTTGTATCAGAAATGACAAAAAGCAGCACTGGCGCTCAGAAAAGAATGGCAAATTTACGCAAAGTGTAATAAGCGCCAGCTGTTGGGAGTGTTTAAAAAAAGACAGTTAAATGTAACAGGGGCAAAAGCAATGCTTTTTCTCCAGAAACACCTTTCTGGTTACCAAGAAAAGTTGGATATTTTTTAAACTGCACTACCGATCGCAAGGACCCATCTTCAGGCAATGAAACCGACGGCATCTGACACCGCAAAACTGACATGTGGACGTTTTTCCGGAAGGCCTTCACTCCTGAAGTGCTCGTCCCTCCCCCCAGCACACTGTCAGGTGACACCAAGATATTGGTCTAGGTTGTGTTTCCTGGTGTTTATATTCAGCTATGATAACTCCCACTGTTCTGACAGTCTACCTTCAGTACAGCAGACACACAGAATGTAATTTAAGAAATAACGTACTTTTATTTAAAGCAACTCAGGCTATCGCATCAAAATAAAATTTGAATGAAATAAAGTGAAATGCCAACTTGATGCAATTAGGTAATTTTATTTATGTATTCTTAGATCGACATGTTTCGGGTATATACGCCCATCATCAGGAGCATTAGATGTTGAGTTGCAGCATATGGTTTTCTGCACCGAGTTTTTGGATGGGTGGTGGTCTTGAGAGCCACTGCGTAGGTCGTGTTTACGGTGCGGATGGTGCCGTGCGTCGCACGGCACCATCCGCACCGTAAACACGACCTAAGCAGCGGCTGTCAAGACCACCACCCATCCAAAAACTCGGTGCAGAAAACCATATGCTGCAACTCAACATCTAATGCTCCTGATGATGGGCGTATATACCCGAAACATGTCGAGCTAAGAATGCATCAATAAAATTAGCTAATTGCATCAAGTTGGCATTTCACTTTATTTCACGAGGAAGATGCACGGTCAAACAACCCTCAAAATTTGAATATTCAATGTACATTAAATATCCGCTTTTGCCATGACCGGAGACAGAATAGCTAGGCCCGTTTTGTGACTATGCTAAAAGTCGGATAATCGACAAACTTGGATTCGATACCCGGCAAGGGCAGCAGAATTTTCTCTTCAACACGGCGTCCAGACCGGTTCATTTGCCACCCTCTGTCCCACTTAATGGGTGTTGGAAATCTGAGCGTGAATATCACATCCCATCTAGCAGCGAGCTTGGGAATTGTGGAGTTATACTTCCACGTCACCATACGCCTTGGTAAACTTGTACTTAATTAAGTACAGCGAAAATTTTGCACCGTATATTCAATGGAATCTACACCTCTTCTTAAAACTCCTTGTTCTTTCTCGCGTGCAGTAACCTCTAAAACATACATGCAACGCGTGAAGCCTAACTCCAAGGTTCACTGCCGCGTTCGCAATACCCTGTCATAGTTCCCCATTCTCGCTGTTCAACTGAAGAAGTAACTAATTGTACGGATAAGCACCCTTCTAAAGACACTAACAGTTGCTCAGCTACTTAAGAAATATCCTGCATTCTAAGGGACCCGACGGTTCGGTCCCATTTTCACAACAACGAGCCGCTTAACCCTATCAAATTTACAAGCGCCTATCCTATCTATGTAACGTCAATTTTAATAATATCCACCCATATATGGAATTTTCCCAAATAGTTTCTTTGAATCCTATTCTCATGTACAAAACCTGCATGCATTTCTCTTCTCCCCAAGCATGAACCATGTACCTCCCAGCTCCTCTTCCTTGGCTTGGTTACCCTAATAATATACGTAAGACGACGAAAAAAATCATAACTCTCAATACGCAGTTTTCTTCGGGCTCCTTAACTTCGTGTCTCTTTGACCCCGATATCTTCGTGAGCACCCTGTTATCGAACACCTTCAATCCACGCACTTCCTTAACGCGACGGACACACCCGTATAAAACAACAACAAAACCTGCAACTCTTCGAACTTCAGTACTTGCGATAGGTAATACATAAAAAAAACTTCTCGTCGAGGAGGCCCGGGGCCAATCCCAGGCAAGTTCAGGTGGGATTTGTAGTCGATATACTGGCAACAGAAGAGGGTTTTCTTCCAGTATTTCGGATTCACCTTGTCATTATCGTTCCACAAATACTCTAGTCATTCATCTAACACAGATGCTTTATAATCTTCACATTTAAGAGCGTCGCTAAAAGCACACAAAATAACAGAACAATAAAAATTGTAAGCCAAATGATAGCAAGTATTACTCGAATTTAAAAATGTCCCAATGGTTTCGACAGTGCAATTTTGACTTGTTGGTTTAGTTACCAAACATCCATTGTCCAACTGTCAAAAAAACTAAACTTTGTTCGAATACAGCACTACAGACCTGAGCAGATGCTGGATTAGCGCACTAGGAAACAGCAATCACCTTGCTGTCTCTCGCATTCCCGTCCCGTCTTTCTGGCTGGCCAACGTCCTGGTAACCTGCCTGTACAGCACACTGCGTACTGACCCTGCTCACTTCGACCACACAGAAACAGGCAGCACTGTATTCTGAAATGCTGGTGTCCAGCTACAGGAGAGCAAGGTGACACAGCCCGGAATACCAAAAGGGTAAGTATACAAAGTGACTGAAATAACAGTAACGGTCTACACGTTATTGATTCAATTCAATTTACCACAAGAGGTTATTGGTCTTTCCGTCTTAGAATGACAGCATAACGGGAGCATTTTGCAAGAAAAACTAATTTAAGCCTTTAATCAATAACCCACAAATTCAGTTCTACAACAAAAGCATGTGATTGACATCTGGATGGTTTACCCTCAGATGGCGCGGCAATGTTGTTCTATTTTTGCTGTTTCTCTCAACTGGACAACGTAATTTCCGCACTGATGACATCAAAATAACAACTCTATGTACTTTGGTGATTCTAATTCACACATTCCCACTAACTGACAGGTGTATTTTCATGGAAATACAAATCCATCCGTTAAACAACACGACACTTGAACACTCAAGCTTGACACACCCGTACTTTCTGCTTCTATAAATCTGAGTCTAACCGTCTTTCAGCAGTATTACATCTGTAACAGCTATAGCGGTTTCCTAGCACAAACTCTGCACGAACACCTGTACATACAAGGGATTCAGTACGGCACACACAGGGGGAATTTAGGATAATTGTAGATTTGTGAAATGTAAACCAATTCTATAGGGTTCTGATGGTACATTACAGATGGAATTACCGGGTTTTTGGGCTATGTACATCTTCTAGTATTCTGTACACAAAAGAGCGTTACAGCTAATCTCAGTCACAATCAATGGTCTACTGATTCATTAAAGCCTTTCTATCAGACCAAACTCAGTAGGTGTCTCCCCGCCTTTTCAATGCAGGATTGAAACAGACAAAATTTCCGAATCGGTGTGCTCTGTTCATAATAAAAGATATGGATAAAGTCTACCAGAACAGTAATCCTACATGTGGGGTGCGGTTATCGCTTATTCCATACTTTGAATACGTAATATGCAGGCAGATGTACAGGATACTGATACAAACATACCGTCCACTGGAATAAAATCGAAGCTGTGGGACGATCAGTGAGAAAGTGCCAGCCATTTCACTTCCCAGTGTCACGAGGCACAATCACGCAACTATCAGCTGCTATTAAATGTGACACACAGCAGAGGTGTTGAACACACAAGCACAAATATGTGAGCGTTAGCATTCCTCAATTTCAATCAAATGCAATAAAATCAACCTTTTAAAGTGATAAATTTCGAAAGAGAGCTGCAACGTAAGCTCTGCGCTATTCTGGGATCTTACACAGCGTGCAGTTGTAATTCCGCACCGTGGTTTCGGGACAACCTATCGGTCCTATCTTCAAACGTGAAGGAATTCAAGAAGGAGAGTTGGATTTCTTAACCCCTGAAGATAGGACCAATAGGTCGTCCCGAAATGTCTGTAAGAAATTACCACTGCACGCTGAGTAAAATCCCAGAAGAGCGCAAACCTCATTTACATCGTGGCGGAAGCCTGAAATTTCGTACAGATTAAACGGACGTTAAATAATGAGTTACAAATTTGTAACCATTACTCTACATACCACCAGGTTTGGCAATCATACATTTTAGTTTTTGATCACACTGTGTGTTCCTGTGTTCTTCATGGATCTCAGAACAAACAATGATTATTTACACATAAAGCAACGACTGGTTCGTTTTTATAACCGAGACGGAGAATGTCTTCTACGCGGTACGAACTGGGTCTTTACTTACAGTCCTTTAAGGGTTAAACACAAACTTGCACTTCTTTTCCTGTAAAAGAGGGTTATATTGTGACGTCCGTTTCCTGCGCTTGTCAGTAAACATTAATTTTTAAGTGTATTATTTAACTACGCTGTCAAATACTAAGATTATTCAGCGTCAGTGCTAGACGAATGCACGAGAGCTCAGCATTGGCGGAATTATAATGGCAGGGTAAAACTTAAGAATTCCGGGAAAGCCAGTTCCACTGCCACCCTGTTCACCATAAATTCCACACGAATTGAACTAGCATCGAATCCGATTACCTGTGGTGAGAAGACGATTATAAACCACATAAACACGGCCAACACTCATTTTTCGTCTTATGTCTACACATCATCGAAAGTTAAAATCAGGGAACGAAAGAGGGAGATTCAAATGAAAGCCTTAAACGTATACATTATTACAAGTGTACATATTTAAGGTTTTCATTTGACTCGCTTTCGTACTTCAAAAATTCTTTCTGTGAAATAACACGACTGGGCAAGTGTAACTGATCTGAAACTAAAAGAAAGTAATCGATTTTAATAAAACTTCTCGTTCACTTACACAGCGTGACGCAGCAAAATGTGACTATTTTCATATGGCTGTTCCGATAAATAGGGTAGAACTTAAGAAAAGTAGAGCACTGAGGATCAACAATAACATACTATTAATATATGCGTTGTTTGTTTGTTTGTTTGTTTGTTTTTGGCACGACAGCCCCCAGTGGCCAGGGCCTCCTCTCTCATAAGGTTCCTAGATCACACACAACGAAGTACCACAGTCGGTAGAACTCCTCTGGGCGAGTGATCAGCTCGTCGCAGAGACCTCCACCTGACAACACACAACAATCACAACAGACAGACATTCATGCCCCCAGTGGGATTCGAACCCACAATCCCAGTAGGCAAACAGCCGCAGAACCGCGCCTTAGACTGCGCGGCCACTGGGACTAATATATGTGTTGTACTTTCTAAAAATTACATCTCGTAATGGTCTCCCAGGCATGCAATGCAGGCAACTGTAGTGACTGCAACTTCAGCACCGATATTACACAGTGCCAGAGACTGCAGAAGTGGATGCTCACAACGTTGACGACGAGCTCTGGTCCAACCATCGGTATCACAGCACTCATAGCTCGTGAACCAATGGACTGTTTGACAGCCATGTTTCCTGAACGCTTTATTTCACGTTTTGGTCACATTGTCTGGCCAGCCACGCCTCCTGACCTCTCTGAGCCTGATTACTTTTTCTGGAGACACTTGAAAGCCGATGTGTACGTAAACAAACCCGCAACATTTAGCGAGTTCAGAAATGAAATACTAACAATTGATAAACGTCTGTAGGGATTGATTGATTGATATGCATTTGGGTTCAAGCCCTAACGATCCGATGCACCTAGGTAAACGTCTGTAGGGAAAAGCTAGGGGTACATAACAGGGAAAACAAACACAAGGTGCAATTTTTAAAATGTAAAACACGCACGCACGCACACACACAGTGGGATTTCACTATTGATTCTGCATGATCTTCGCGTATCTCATAGTCAACCCGATTAAATAAAGCATCAATCTGTAACTCGCCACATTGCATTGGCGCACCTATAGTAACACAGTAAATCTGAAAATTTCAGAGCGATGTTGAGATACCAGTCTTTTGGAGTGTGACTGTTTAGATTTACATGCAAATACCAACGTTTTGAAGTACCTTACTGCCTCAAGCTTCAGAGAAGCACGAGTCAATTATCCTTCGACCGGCCTACAGATGAAGGCAGGAAGTTCTCTTCAATCCGTAAAACCTATTCGTCAGTTTACACGGCGTCATGTTACAGACGACGGGAATATTACTCCCTCTGCACATAACTACGTGGTAGCTTCATCATATTCCTAGAATCGCTTTGTTTCTGGAAATACAAAACAGTACAATCATTCAAGCTACATTTCCTTGAAAACAGCCCCCTTGTGCAAACATACACTTCTGTGGGCTCCTGTAAAGGTGCTCGAAAAATTTACGGAAGCCATTTTAAAAGCCTTTTCAGCTCCTCCGTCGCATTCTTAATAGTGTTCACAAAAGCAACGTCCCTTCAATGCTGATTTCAGTCGAGAAACTGGTGAAAATCAGCTGGTGAGAGGTCAGAAAGGTACGGGGAGTGCTCCTGAGCTGTTACGTTGTACTTTGCTAAGAAATCCTTGACCAAAATCGATCGATGTGCTGGAACAGTGTCGTGATGGGGAAACCAACTGTTGGTTCTGAATTTTTCGAGCTTTTTTCTTCTGACCGTAACCATAAGGCGACGAAGGATTGCAATGTACATTTCTTTATTCACAGTAGCAATTCCTGTAAATTATACCAGCGAATTCCGGGTACGTTGCGAAGCTACTACATATAGACCTACCACTCACTTACAACCGACAGGCAACTGATTTTTTTCTATTTCAAAGCCCCCTAAGAATAAATGACGCAGTGCGGAGTCTCGCACATATAACGAAACACCAGATATGTTCATTTGCCACTTTTTCTTAAATTTTTAAAACAAAGGGAAAGGAACAGACTTTTCGAATTGTCTGCAAAGTACGATCTTCGATTGTTTCTTACGGATGATGTGGGTGGGGCAGGCATCGGACTGATGTACAATAAAAGCACCATTTTAATCAATAACACGGAAAGGAACAGACCATTTGCAAGACGTAAGAGTAGAAAGAAGGATAGTATTAGAAGGGATCATAAAGAAGGGCATGAGGGAGTATACGGCATTCAACTGTTTCACCATACACTCCACTGACAGGGTCCTGTGGACATAGTATTGACCCTCCGGATTCCAAAACCATGGTGAATTTAATGACCATTTTCTCAAGAACTCTGTTCTTGTCATTAGTTGATACATCTCAAGTTGTCCCCATTCACTCCACAGACGCATATGAGACAGAGGAGGCACAGATCCAACCATTTCTAACCTTGACATCCACTCGACATAAATGGTTACTTTAGCCCAAGAGCCCTCCTGTACCCACTGACGGCATATTAATTGGTTCCCAATCATACTCTCAGTAACGGTCCTTAATGTTCATACCGACAATGCTGGTTAATGTGAACAGACTGGTTTAAAATTGAACAGACAACATTTACACTAATTTATGATTGTTCTGCAATTATTAAACCCAGGTTCTAGGATGTGACATCACGTATATTTTGGTGATAAGACCACATAATCGCTTTACGCATTGTCCGATATGCTGTCAACCCAGTCCTATTCACTATACTGAGTATGGTCTTACAGCACCAACCACAGCAGACGAAACGAAGTAGAGGGAGAGACCGGCGGATTGTGCATTACTTTTAGTAATTTAATTCCGGTAAAGTGTTAGGAAATCGAAAAAAATATGCATTAATTCTGATCTCCAGGGTGCTATCAGCCAGTCCTACAAGTGTACATCTGTACTGACTCTAAAGATCCATAACCGAGACTACGTCACTGTTCGTTTCAACATACATTAACCCTTTAAAGACGAATGTCAGACCGCTTTATTTAAAGGCCCAGTTCGTACCGCGCTGTAAACACTTTCCATCGCGGTTACAAAAACCAATCAGTTTATGCTGTAAGTGGCACAAGTCGCTGTTTGTTCTCAGATAAATACAAAACACATCAATACAGTGTGGGCAGAGCGTACAGCTGTTGAATGTTAAACCTGTTGTTGCATCACGTAACCAGTAGGCTTTAAAAGGATAATCACCTCAATTACGCCGTCTCTTTCCAAACCATTCGCATAGCTAATTTTGCTCTGTTGTCTACAGACGTCAGGTAGAACCTAACAGCGAGGGGCAGTGACACTGACGCAGAGAAAATAACAAGTTTAATTCACATTTAACATTCATAGGTCCGTGCATCGCTAATATATTCTCAGAGTACAACCAACAAGATGCAACGTTTCTCAATTTATTTATTTCTGTAAGACGCTCTACATGTTTCAGACGGTTTTCCCGTCCATCATCAGGAGCTCAAAACTGCACATACGGCGTCAGGTATTTGTCAGACCAATACCTGACGCTGTATGTGCAGTTTTGAGCTCCTAATGATGGACGGAAAAAACAGTTTGAATCATTTTTTTTATGTTTTGCTGACCGTGCATCTCAGTATAATCTTAGTAATTAACCAACTTGATGCACAAATTCTTGTTTTATAATAAATTTATTATATGCCTCTACATGTTTCGAGCACTGTTGTGCTCATCATCACGAGGTCAAAAATGTATTATACAGCATCTGGTATCATCACACCTGTAGGTGGCCGTCCCTCTCTCTACCTGTGCACGGGACGGCCACCTACAGGTGTGATGATACCAGATGCCGTATAATACAATTTTGACCTCCTGATGATGAGCACATAGTGCTCGAAACATGTAGAGGCATATAATAAACTTATTATAAAACAATAATTTATGCATTAGGTTGGTTAATTACTAAGATTTAGACGTCTGAAACATGTAGAGCGTCCTACAGAAATAGATAAATTGAGAAATGTCGCATCTTGTTCGTTGTAACCTGCAAATTTAATTCACACATATCAGACCTGACAGCGACCATAGGGCAACTACTGACTTGCGTAGCTATTTGCATTAGATTTAAAACCATTTACAAATTCTGTTTCAAAGACAAAAAATGTTCTTTCTAAAGGCTCGATTGTGGTGCTGTTTTATCAGACGGCACGCATTATTACTAACAACACAGCTGTGTGTTCCAAACGCTAAAAAAATTACACGTTTCAAAAAAAGGTTTTTATTAACAAAACAAACATCGCCGCACCAAATTACGGATCAATGTTACGTGGCAGGTTTCAACGTGATATACAAACTACTGTCTTTTTATGAACAATATTTTTGGAGGCCCAAAAGAGTAAGAGCACATTTTCATGTCAAAGTGAATGGCCAACAGCACATTCTGCAGCTTGAAGCCAGGAGAGCGTCCTCGGTATTGGATCACAAGTTCTTGTTTTATAACATAAACCATAAGAACTTACAGAAAGGTATGTGGGGAATGTCTCTCACAATACGAGCCTTTGTCGTGAGCTAAGAGACCGTCATACCCTTCCCGACACTCTTTCAAAGAAATCGTACGGCACACAGCGTCCACAAAGTGGTTCTGTGGCAGATGGAAGTTATTCAGATGAAACCCATTCAGGGGAGACTGTGGGCGAGGGGTTAGTGGCCATTAAAACAGTATCCATAGGCGATGAACTAGGCAGGTTAAATCGAGTGGAGTTTCAGTGCCTTGTCCTCACAACGCCCACGGGAACTGCTTCGGTTACCTCTTTTCTTTCTTCCTGAACAATCCCAGAACAGGTGTCACTATCACGTAGTACAAAACTTACATAATTCCGAAACTAAATTCACTACCACGTTGCTGGAGATTTTAATCTATTTCATTGTAGCTAAAATAAAGTCGCAATGTCACCTGTATTAAGAGTAAGATGGCTCACGGTTCAAAACCATTGACTTGTATTCGGAAAGTGCTTATCTCGAACCTCGGCCGGGACACCGGCTACTTCATGGACGTGTATCGTGGGTTTGTCTCTTGGTCATTTCAAGAAAGTACTGGCTCTCTGTCTCATTTAGGTTACTTAGGTCACCAACGATACACATAACGGTCTAAAACAACTTACATTTTTTATATAAGCAGCTACATGTTTCGGCTTTTAGAAAAATCTTATCGGGATGTGTAAGAATATATAAAAGGTAAATTGATCCCGTTACAGGCCCGGTGTGGTCCACAGCGTGGGTAGAGTTATTGTTCTACTCTTCCATGACCGCGGCACTAGAAGAGTGGACAGCAGCACGCTCCGGCCGCACTTTACCCCCGGGAAAGACCCGGTACGCATTGTACAGGCTAAGACTATATAATGGTGTAAATTCACAACTTCTTATGCAATATTATTCAACCTATAATACGGCAAAGCTGTTGTAAATTTACACCCTTTTATACTGTTACGTTCATTCAACCTCATACAACACCCTGAAGAATGAGTCTATCGTTACGCCGAAACGTCGGTAAATGTCTACCACAGTATAAGGCGTCACATCTCAGCAGAAATATTCCTAACTGTACAACGTTTTCTGTGAAATGGATGGTGAAGGTCACATCCCTCCAACATGCCATGAAAGCATGAAAGGGACTGGGTGAACCCCAGGGCCGGTCTGGATGGGTATGGAGAAGAAAGAGTTTCATGCCCTTACCGGAGTTCGAAGCCCCAGACCCGCTTAGCCCAGTGACTGTCGCTATACCGACTACGTTAACCCGGGTTCCAGTCTGTCTGTCATACGCACCAACAGACATAGCACCAGTATCCATTATTTCTTTCCTTATCTGCACTGCAAAATTGGCAGCATCTTTACAGAAGGAATAACACTGAAATGAGAAAATTAATGTTTGTTTGTGTTAGCTGCAACTAAGATGTTGGGAATGAGGATTCGAATAGCACCCAACACCTAACATCGCATTAGCAGCCGTAGCTACCTTAAACTTCTTGAAGAGTAAAGAGTAAATTTTATAACGACTTCGGATTTTCTGTATCAGGTCCGCGTTACGAAGCAGAGAAGGTAGGAATTATATTAAAGTACACCTTTCCTTCAATCTAGCATTATGGCAAGGGTGAGGGGTCACAGCCTGGGAATATTCAGAAGAGCAAATATTCTCATCCTCCCGTTATAATGAATGTAGTACCTGTCACTACACCCTTTGTTTCTTCCTCTTGTTCTTGTTACGAATCTTCATTTTATAAGCAAATTGGGTGGTGTGGAGTTAGCGGAACTGTCTTCTCTATAGTTCGATATCAAAATCACAATTTTATTGTGAGCACTATTTCTTTTTAATTTTTATATTAAACTGTACAACACAATGGGATATCGAATGCTTTATTGTCCAAATAACGCGCTCAAATATATAAAACCGTTAAATTGTTAAAAACCAATTAAACCTATAAAAGTCGCTCCGACATGTTTCGGTTCACGTAGGAACCATCATCAGGGAGTTACAGCCAGTGCTTAGATAAAATTACATG
>Ga0123355_10010792_pt1 | contig 14041 bp, 9 predicted proteins | sample TergutEmb28metaG_3_FD_89872 | JGI IMG/M metagenome (GOLD analysis project Ga0123355, IMG submission 89872) | Embiratermes neotenicus P1 segment gut microbial communities from Petit-Saut dam, French Guiana - Emb289 P1 | ecosystem: Host-associated > Arthropoda: Insects > Digestive system > Gut ... | reverse complement strand
GTTAAAAAACGATACCCCCCACAGAATTTTTTTTGGGTTTTAAAAAAAAAAAGAAGAGGGGGGGGGGGGCAAATGGGGGGTAGGGGGAGGAGAAAGGGGGGGGGGAGGTTTTTTTTTGGGGGGGGGGGGGGAACCCGAGGGAAAGAGGCCCTTCGAGAACCCAGGCATATATGGGAAGATAATATTAGGATTGATCTTCAGGAAGTAGGATGGGGAGCTTAGAGTGGATTGATCTGGCTCAGAACAGGGACAGACAGCAGGCTCTTGTAAACATGGAAATGAACCTTTGGGTTCCATAAAATGCAGGGAACTCCTTGACTAGCTGAGAACCCATTAGCTTCTTAAGGACTCTGCACCATGAAGTAAGTAAATAAGAAAATAGTCCTGGAGTTATGGTTTTGTATGGTGCAACTGAATCCACCAATTCATGTATCACAATTTCAGCAGACTGCACTACATGTGATTTGGGCAGAAGTTGTGTTGGTGAGTTACCACTGGGTTAGGCTACACTTGATTGGTAATGAAGTGGTATCCAATGTTACATGCGGCTAGTGTTTTAGTTACAATTACTGTACACCACAGTTTGTCACTATTACCTCTTCATTTTGTGAAATCTGTAGAAATGTAAAGTCCTACAGGATTATGTGCACTGCCCATCATTTGGTGCCCTACTTCTTGTTAGAATGAATGGGTGTGTAGTTCTCATGAACACACTATCTTGAAATATTACAGTCTAATATGGTGGCATACACGGGTAGAGAAGCTTGACACAAATCATGAATCAGGCATGGGAGTGGAGTCATTCCACAGTAGTTCAAGACATCATTGCCATTGATATTATTGTGTTACTTTCTAGGGATTTTAAACCATGACAGTTGTTATATCTGCTCTAAGAAACAATGGAAGAGTGATTCATATTTCAGTGTTTTGCATTATATAGAGTATTATTTAAACCAAATCACCATGTATTCATTGTGTGGTGTTTTCTGTAACTTACTCAGTTGTATAGAATAATTTGCATTTCCAGTAGAACGTCTTCATACAGACACATTTTTTTATATTTTGGAAAAAAAATCTTGTCATTTCCTATCCAAATATTTTCCTTGGTACCCAGTTCTCAAACATCTTCACACTGTGTTCTTTGTTTTGCACAAGATCAAAGTTTCAGACCCTGGTAAGATTACAGCCTCATCGACTTTAATCTCTCATGTTTTTAAATAGCATACAGACAGTAATTTTGAACTGAGTATTAGCAAATGTTCCCTCAAAGCCCAGAACTTCTTCAGGAAGAAAGTTATGATTTATTGCTATTGTTACACAATAGGCTAACTGAACGTTTCCAAATTTTCTGAAAATTTGTTATCCTTATATTACAATTTTGTCCTACACTCTGACAATGAAACCAGCATATGCTTCATATTCTCTCTACTTCCAGGCCAACCAAATGTACTAGCATCTGATATAGCTTCTGCATTTTTTATTCATTATGTGCAGTTTTAAGTACAATAAATTACCATCATCAGCATAGATCAGGGGCTGATGTATCTCACTCAGTTCCAGTCCAGCCTGGTTTTTGTGGACCTTCCTACTGACACAGTCTATGACAAAATTGAAAAGTTGTCGTGATAAAGCACCTTTTCCCAGACCATTCTGAACAGGAAATGCTTCCATAAAAATTCCTCATATTCTTGTTCCTATGCTGAAGCTCATTTTATCTTTAAGGAACTTCCTACCCCCTCCCCCCAATATATAACAGTTTCCATTTTTCATGCTGTCTCCATTAATGGTTTAGATCCTATTAATATTGCAATTATACATTCTTTCTTTGATATACAGTATAATTCCTTTAACCTGGATGCTGATACTATGGAAACCCTGATACATCAGCAGTAAGGAAAGGTAGTCCCAAGTCTGGAAGTCCTCTAGAAAGGCCTCCAAGACTGTCTCTGTAACATCTGTTATGGTGTTCTTGACCCCGTGTCTCCTACTCCAGCAACTTCTTCAGCTGCACAGAGTCCTGATCAACAGCCTCCTGGTCCTTCAGCATCCCTGGTAGAAAGCAAAGAGACTCCAGTAAACATAGAAGAAGATGCTGATAACTCTGAGCCAGCCAATGGCGATATCCAAGTGGAATACTCCTCTGCTTAGTTGTGTAGCCAAAGTATAGAAGCAGTACCTGCAGAAACTTAGGTCAGCACATGTACTGTTAGATAATGTGGAATATTTCATTATCTGGTACTTGTCTGGTCCTATGAGTGCTGGATTAAAAGAATTCCACTGTAATAATTTATCATCAGATTATGGTTTAGCTGCTTTAAATGGTTGTATATACAGACTCTGGATTTAGAATTTCATTCCATTCATTTGTATAATGTAGTAAAATGATCAGTAAAGTGAACTAGCTATGGCCCAGATAACTGGGAACTGTGGTTTAAACCCTTGTTTTGGGACCCACCCAACCTGCCATTTGATGGGTACTGGGGGTTCTTTCCTTGGGATTGGACAGTGAAACTGACAATTCATCTCCATCTAGTGCCAAGGTTAAAAATGAATGCAGATGCACCTCCAATCCCGCATATGCCTTCATGGCACATACAGGGATAATATTACACAATACAACCCTTCCTGATGAAAGAAATCAATTAACAGAGCACCTACACCATACCATAGTGTGTCCCACTCGCTACCGAACCCGGCATTTCTTTAATAATTTTACCACTAATGAGGATATTGCAATGAAATTTGAAGTGGACTACATACACATTCCTCTTTATTTCTCACACAACGAACGTACTCCTGTTCAACTTTCATTGCAATATCTTCATTGGTGTTAGAATTATTAAAGAAATGCCGGATTTGGTAGCGAGCATGACACACTGTATAACCATACTGCTAAAAGAAACAAATTACCATAAAATACTTCTGTCTTTTGTTATATGACACTGTGTAGGCTGGTGCGTGTGTCAGTGTTTCAGAGCAGCTGACGCCTGTATCTTCAAGGTAGCCCAACTTAACATTCAGTGTACAGGGGTATTACGTGTATGCTGATTTACATAAATTATACCACTTTCTTTGTTAGAATATTTTAATATAATAAGTACAAAGACGTTTGCTGTGCCATTTTTTATTTTTATTTACATGTTTTCCTGAGTTAAGATTAGTCATTATACAAAGTTTGTAATGTATCACTGTTTACAAAATTTACTTTATTAACTGCTCCAATCATCAGTTTGCAGTGTTCCATATTCCAGGCATTAATTTGATGTATACAATTTGTTAAAAGACCAACAAATGCACTTTTGTTTTATGAATGTAATTTTATTATATATCGATCACCGACACATTTCGGCCACTCAAGTGGCCATCTTATGGGTAGTAAGTGCATGAATACAAATGGTGTGTTGGGATCACTCCACAATTAAAATCATATTGGAGTTTACGGCTCTTTTTTTTTTGGTTTGTATAATTTTAATTTGTGGTGTGTTCCTGGAGTTATTTTTTGAGTTTAGTGCTGTTTTTTAATTTTTCTATACCCTTTTTTCCAGTTACAACCCATGGACGTGTTCTGTTCTGAGGTGCGTATCTGAACTAGTCGAGTGTTGCTTTGGTACCCAGTAACTGAGAATAGTTCAAACTAAGTTGTCCACTGGATTAGGTATGTCTTACCTAAAGATGGCAGCAGAGCCAGCTTCCCAAATGTCATGATTTAAAATGCAGTAAAAAAATTTTGATGATGAATAAGGTACAAAAGCAAGGAGATTGTGGCAGTAATTTATACACTGTCAAGGCCCCTTGGTGTTGAACAATTTTTAATTTCTAATATTTTATACTCATCACTGTTTCACCATTTAACTGAATTTTAACCAAAACTATATGATTTTAACTGTGGAGAGATTCCTACACACTATAAATATATTTGTATTCTTGCACTTACCACCCTGAAGATGGCCACACGTGTGGCCAAAACATGTCAGATGTCACTGTATAATAAAATTACAGTCATAAAATCAAAGTGCTTTTGTTGGTATTTTTAACAAATTTTAGACAGATTCCAACCATATTTTAAGGAAGAATCAAACCGACTGCTCTTTCAGCATTTAAGACGAAATAATTTTTGACGTGAATTTAGGAAGATTGTCATATTATGCCTCCTTGGAAGATACTGAGAATTCGAATACTGAACTGAATTAGGCTGGAGACATATATTACATACCAAGACCTTATATCAATAAATGTTGTACACTGGAGATTCCACTTTACACATACTGATCTCACCAGTAACTGAACAGGTAACACAACCCTTCCATCAGCATGACAAATGCAGCAGAGCAAGATGAGGTCTGTTGTCAGCTTATGTTTACAAGCATGCAGATTTAATGGTAGGAAACATTTCTTCCATTATCATTTTCATGATGATAAGCCTTTCACGTACATCTATTTCAATGTCCAGTGGATCTACTCCATTACATAATCCCTGAAATATACAAAACTTATGTACTCTCTTTCACATTAAATGTTGCAGGCAACAGTAACTACTGATTCATTTAACCCAACAGGCTTTGCTCAGTTTTTATCCTTTACTCTTTAAACTCATGTTAGTCTGGTGGCATACCTTTCTGACTTCCTCTTCCATCAAGTGTATAATGGTCTGACAAAGGAACATGTGCTACTCTACAGAAAGAAGGGTTGATTACAGTTTGTTGAATTATTAAAAGAAACTGAATTCAGAATCTGACATTCAGAGGACCGTGCATTGTGATATTTTCTTATAATAAAACCCAACGAGGTGCACCATTTCTCAAATTTATTTCATAAAGTACTCTACATGTTTCGGACAGGCCCACTGTCCATCATCAGGAGTATCTCAACACTGTACATGCAATAGGTATTTGTCACGCCAGTTCTGCGGCTGTCTGTTAGTGTGGTGACCACGCTAGCAGACGCAAACAGAACTAGCATGACAAATACCTATGGCGTGTACACAGTCTTGAGATACTCGTGATGATGGACAGCGGACCTGTCCGAAACCTGTAGAGTACTTTACCAAATAAATCTGAGAAACTGTGCATCTCGCTGGCTTTTATTATAAGGAATTCAGAAGCACTTCCATCACATGCTTTAATTCTTCCCCCCTTTTTTTAGAGTTACAATTAAAAATACACTTCTAATATAGCAGTCTGGTTACATAAGGGCTAAAATCATACAAGCAGTTGCCAATAAGGTTTTTTTTCAAAAGATGTGAGGTGGGTGAATGGAATTTTGATTTGGTGAAAAGGACCTACCATAATTCCTGCAAGCCCTACTGAATTATATACTCAAACAGCAGTTTTTTTTTTCCAAAATTAAAAACACATACAACACAAAAACGACACTTATTATATAGCAAAACTTCACAGAGTTCTCACAAATGAGAATACTGACTTCTTTGTTTTCTACAATCATACTTCTGACCGACTGAATCTAAATAGGGTGGTAAATTGCAACACTGAGAACTATATATTTTGGATTCCTGTCTTAATACAAGGATTTTGACATTTTTCAATGTGAAACAGAACACTGATAAGTAATTTCATTTTTAAGTAATGATGACTCTGTGCAGGCCACTGTCCAGCAATAGCAACAAAAGTCATGCGGCATTTCAAACACACTCTGAAACTGCCCAACCTGGTTCTGGGGCCCATCCAGCCTCATATTCAGTGAGTACTGGAGTTCTTTACATTGCTAAGGTTAAGAATGAGTGGAGCCATACCTCTACTCATCCCATACGCCTGCACAACATGGACAGTGACACCCTTACCATTTTACACCTCATATGTAAAATATACATATTGTGAACTCAAACTTTTAACACACTGGCATTTATTTGATTTTGTCTACTCACAATACAAAAAGTAAAGTTTTCTTGTGCCTGAAAACACAATGTAGGGAAATAAAGCCAGACAAAGCAGAGCTACCTACAAGAGATGGGTACAACAGATCAAATCGACATATTGTTTCTATTATCCCCTGGAAAAATTTATTTGTACATAAAGACTACAGCTGATCTGGGAATGATGGAAAAGAGAGAAGTCTCGCCTCTATCAGGATCTATATCCTGTCCAGCTAAACAATAGCCAGGAATTTTTTTTAATTGTAGTAAATAAAATAAATAGCCAGTAAATTTACTGACTGAAAGATCCAAAACACCAGTTTAAAAAATAAATACCTCACAAGTATTGTAAACTTTATATTGTACTATAAGCTATTTTGACGTTAACTGGTGAAGCTTTATGGCTGACAGTGTAGCCAACACATTCTGATTGGTTGGATGTTCTACAACCACTGAAGTTATGCTACTATGTCAATATATTTACTAAAAATACTTACCTCTTCCTGTTCAATGTCAGTTGAGTCAACATCTTCCTCTAATTCACCGTCATGCTCACTGTGATAGTTTCCAGATGGCACAAAATTCTCACTTACATATGACCTACTATCACACAACCTTTGTACTTGTGTCTCTGTACTCGATGGTGATTGTTTTGAAATATGACCATTTCTTTGTATATGTAATGGTTCCATCAGAACTTTGACTTTCATCCACACTTTGTCCCTTTTTCCTTTATAATGTTGAGATTTTAACTTCAATGACTCATGAAGCATGTTCTTATTTTCCAATAACCATTTTTTTCCATGTTCGTATTTCTGTGATGAAGTGGTTAATGATGAAAGTGTATTTTCACCATTTGTCTGCATCCCTTCTTCTGTTTGTTTATGCGCTTCTCTTGCAACTGTTGATCCAGCACCCACCTGCAAAAATTTTCCATGACAACATTCTTACTCCTAGGGTTATCACGATAATAACATGTCAGTCAAAACATCCAAAGACATTTGACTGCAGAACAGTGTGTAATCCATAAAAGTAAATCATTTTCTCTGGAAAACTGGAGGTAACAAAAGATAAGTTAACTTTTTTCATTTAAGCATTTCATACATTTATCATCATTTGGCACACTGCATTACATCTTGCTGTGTGTCATCTAGAAACATACATTTTAAAGCATAAAGAATAATAGAGTTATACACTTTTTTATATGAGTGTGAAACTTGATCTCCCACCTTAAGAAAGAAAAGAGCCTGAGGGCATTCAAAAATAAGATGCGGAGGAAGATATTTGGACCTAAGAGGAGGGAATTAACAGGAGACTGGATACAACAGCATAATGAGGACTTATGATTTGTACCCTCATCAAATGTTACTTGGCAAGGAGGATGAGACGGGCAGGGCACGTGGATTGTATCGAGTAGAAAAGAAATGTATACAGGTTCTTGATAGGGAAACCTACAAGAAAGTGACCGCTTTTAAGACCCAGGTTTATAAGGGAAAATAATTTTAAAACAGATCTTAAAAAAAATAAGATGGGAAAGTGTGAACTGGAGTAATTTTTCTCAGGAGAGGGGCAAGTAGTAGGCTCCTGTCAACATGGTTTTAATGAAACTTCTGATACATGAAATGCTAAAATGGGAACTCCTAGCTTCACACAAATGACTCTGCACCATAGACTTGGTGTTTCATACATACAAGGATAAATTATGTAACATACACAAGGAGTCATTAGTTTGTTTTTAATTTCAGAATGAAAAATCAGTGTGCAGACTGCATTATTACATGAATTATGCAACAAACTATAGTAAATAATTTGCATTTTTTTTGGCATATGCCACGAACAAACTGTAAATTGTGAACACTATTTATCATTGAACACATTAATGTAGTTGTGAAGTACAGTCCAGAAGTGAATTAGCAGGACACTTTATGTACCTAAATGCACTTACTTTTGAAGCAAGCTCCTTGCTATGGTCCACATAAATGTCTTTAGATTCCTTCCCTCCATGGGCATGTTTAATGTGATATGAGAGATGCTGAAGGTATACAAAGCCTCTATAGAAAAAAAAAAGAGCCATACGGATTACACACAGAATTATGCAACTCAAACTAGACTGTGCTGAATGGGAGGATGACTGGTGAAGAATGAACGGAAGCAGATGTGGAAGTGGCCACAGCCAATTTTGAGACATTATCCCTCCATCTCCCACAACAGAGAGAGAGAGAGAAAAATTCAGACTAGTGAGTGTCTAGGCCAAATTTGAAATCAGGAACTTCTAAATATGACACCATTCAACAGTGACATTCCGGTCACTTATATGAAGGTAAACTTCTAAATCAGAATTCTGTCACGATGACAGAAGGAAGAGATTTCAAACACTATATTATCCTCCAATAAAAAGATGGCAAGTCGCTGTACCATTCCCAGCCTGCATGCACCGTGCAACATGAAAACAACAGCATAATTTTTGGATCATAACTTATCTCTTCCACTTGTATACCGAAGGTTAGCATGTCTCTAAATGAACAGCAGAATGCTCATAGCCAACCAGTTTCACCAGTTGCACACACCTTGTACCTTGCCTGCTCTCTGTTGGAGGACTGTAAGTGCTCTGTACATTTAGATTTGTATAAAAAAAAATATTCTCCTTTTATTTGATGAATCAGTAGATTTCTATAGAAACAACAAACTCTAGAATCCAACTAATTTACTAACTAACTCCATGAATCAGAGTCCTTCTTCAGATGCCAACAAGTCCTCAGCTAGTTAAGAAATGCCCCCACCCCCCCTCAAATTTTATAAAACCCAGAGATTCATTACTGCATTCCCAAGGACCCACCACTTGTCCCTATCCTCAGCCATATCCATCCAGTCAATGCCCCCCATCCTACTTCTTGAAGACCCACTTTAATATTATCATCCCATCCAAGCCCAGGTCTTCCAAGTGGCCTCTTTCCCTCGGGTTTCCCTAGGAAAACCCTGCATACACCTGCGCCCTGTACATGTCACATACCCCGCACAACTCATTCTTCTTGATTTGATCACCTAAACAACATTTGGTGCTCACTGTACATTATCACCTGCCTCAACAAAACCTTTAAAACAAAACCTGAAGTTCAAACTTTGCTGCAGCATCTCTAAGATATGTTTCAGTTAGTAAAAAAATGAATAAAAAACAGTGGAACTGTTAATGAACTGGTCACAAGTTGCACAAAGGTGATGAAGTGGACCAAACAACAGATTATCCAATATGGTACAGTTCAACAATCAAGAAAGCCCTTTAAATGTATTGAATGGGAACCTTTGTATACAGATCTGGAAAAAATCAACATCTAAAGCAGGAAAACTTCTTGCATGAAAATTTTATTATATGAGAAAATTTAATGTTCTTGTGGGAGTTTTTGTCTTACTTTAAATTGTAACTTCTTACCTAGGAAAACATTGATGTCATTACACGACACTGTAGCAATACTTACTTTGAACAGTTACTATATGAGCAGAAGAAACGTTTCGTTCCTGACAGTTCCTTGTGAAATGACAAATGTTTCATCAGACCTCTCTTTGTCCAGAATTCTCTCTTACAGGTATCACAAGTATAGACTTCCTTTTCAAGTGATTCATCATGCAAAGAGAGATGTTGCTGCAAGGCTGATTCATTCTCAAAGCATCTTCTGCATATATGACAATGAAATGTGTTACTATTAGATGGCTCCTCTTGGTCAGTCATATGTCTCTGGTTGTCAGTCTTTTCCTTATATCCCTGTTTGCACATGATGTGTGGAGACACCTCTGTCTGAAGGCAAACATGTTCTTGCATTCTGGTTTTACTTGTGAAATTTATTTTGCACTTGACACAAGTAAATATTTGTCTCTGATAATAAGGCACGTGTTGGTTTGTCCTGAATAACTTACTGTGTTTAACACCAAGAAAGTCTTCCTGCTTATGAACAGCCATGTGTCTGTGCATGGTTCGCACTGTTGTGAATAATGCTTTGCATATGTGACAGGTAAACATTTTTATCTTATGAAGAGACATGTGTGTCTGGATTTGTTCCTTTGTCAATAGTGTTTTCTTGCATATGTCACAAGGAAATACTTCCCCATTATGAAGAGATATGTGTCTAAGCAGGCTTCCCTTACTTGTAAAAGTTCTGTTGCATACATTACAAGGAAATTCTTTAAAGTGTTGAGACACGTGGGACTTCAGCTCTCTCTCTATCAACATTTTTTTGCATATAACACAACAAACCTTTTCTCCAGTATGCAGAAGCATGTGTCTGTAAACGTTGTCCTTTCTTTTGAATAATTTACCACACATGCTGCAAGGAAACCGTTGTCCCTCATGATGAAACATGTGTTTCTCCAAGTCTTTCTGTGTCTTTAACTCTCTCTTACACAGATCACAACAGAACTTTTCCTTTAGATGAACAGATATATGGCTCTTCAACTGTTCCTTTGTCTTCATTTTCCCGCAAACTTCACAAGGAACTTTATCCTCATGAAATCGAAGCATATGTTTATTCAAGTATGTCTTTCTTGTCAATATTCTACCACATTTGTTGCAAGGAAATCCTTTTCCCTCATGAAGCAACATGTGTCTCTCCAAGTCTTCCTTTGTTTGTAACTTTCTCTTGCACAGATCACAAAAGAAGTCTTCCTTCTGATGAACAGACATGTAGCTCTGCATACTTGACATTGTTATGAAACTGTTCTTGCATATATCACAAGGAAATCTATTATGAGGGCAGATATGTTCTTGCCTGTTTGTTTCACTATTTAAATGTTCCTCATTTTTACTGCACGTAAACATTTCTTCAGATAAATCTTGGTGATCGGTCATATGCCTCTCCAAACATGTTTCTGTCTCAAAACTTCTCTTGCATATATAACACATGAACTCTGCAAAAGGAAACCAAATGTAATATAGTATATACATTTGTACTTTAACCACCTGCAATTCATACAGCATGCACTGTATCACCCAACAGATCTTTATTACAAGAGCTCCTTTAAAAAGTGGGTGGATGGGAGACGGACGAGGCAACTTTGCATGTTTGATACCAAAACCATTATTGTTTGACTGAAAGTTTCAAATATCCTGTACATCTACAACTTCCCACAGAAGTAAATTATTTAAGTAAAAGGTAAAGTGATCCCATTACAGGCCTGGTGTGGCCCAGAGGGTGGGTAGAGGTATAGCTCCACTCTTCCATGACCGCGGCACTAGAAGGGGGTGAGTGGTCAGCAGCACGCCCCAGCCGCACTTTACCCCCGGGAAAGACCCAATACCCATTTTACAGGAGGCTGGGTGGGCCCCAGGGCTGGTCTGGACAGGCGGAAAATCTTGTCCCCACCGGGATTCGATCCCGGACCGCCCAGCCCATAGTCAGTCGCTATACCGACTGAGCTACCCGGCCTACAAATTATTTAAGTATGTGTCTAAAATGAAAGGGATTCAGTTATATCTTACAATTGGGCATGACAAATTTTTCTTGCAACCTAGAGCCAACCCAAATATGTTAACGCTACACAACTTTTCATCAACATGGCACACAGACGATGAGTGTGAAATGGTCTACATTTGCTAATCAGCACACATTCCAACCTTTGCATCACCTAATGACATTGCAAACAAAATACCCACCAACTATTCAAAGCAACACATTCAGTCACAAATGACTTATACATAAAGATTCTGATTTTCAGGTACTTCCTTGCTGATAATAAGGAGTTCTGTGCCATAGTCACTGTTGGGCTGGGGATATTCATAACCAAAAACAGACATACCATGAAAATCAATATACCATTCAACAAATGCACTCTCACAAACACCACTTATGACATACATCAACTCCTACATGTTCCAGCACCAAGGTGCCATCCTCAGGGAGTCATTATAACAAAGGTATACAATTTATGGTCATCAATTTTATGTTTTTTAGCATTTTAAGATTTTAGTCATTCCTACAACGAGGAGCAGAACCTAGATTGTATTTGGCTTGGCTTGTACAGCCCTGAGAATGGCACCTCAGTGCCAAAACATGTAGGAGTTGACATGTGTCATAAATGGTGTATCACAGAATGCATATGTTGATTGTAAGAATATGCAGGGTATGAGTAACATAAAATATGAAGTTAAAATAATTACTGTTGAAAACATCAAAATTTGTAGATGCCTTGGGGATCATGAATCCTTTGAACTGGCAGTAACGTATGTGAAGGTAAAGAGACAGTGTTCAGGACTCCAAGGCCACAGGACTTGCGAAGTTACTTCCTCCAATGAAACTTTAGCTCCCAACGAAAGGACATCTAATACAATGGTCAATGGATCCAGCATTTGATGAAGACCAAAATTTGTTCACAGTGAGCTATTAAAGTCCTCCCTGGGGTGGCACTGCCTTTTCGAAAGTTTATGTTAAACCAGGCAGAGAGGACTGCATGCTCCGGTTAAGCTGGGGTGACCCTACCAGTAGTATTGCTACTGGTAGGGTCACCCCAGCAGGACAGGTCTCAGCAGAGGAGACAAAGAGTGTCCCACTATGAGGAGGCAGGGAGGACTCCTTAGTCATTTGCCAACCTCCACAGGGGAGCACAACCTGAAATTGTAGCCTGGTACTCCACTGGGAGGTTGAGCACAAGGCTGACAACCTCATCCTGAAAAAATGATAATGCTGAGAAGCCCAAAGAAAGTTGCCAGAATGGGCATTTGTTGTGAGGGAAGCCAAGGTCAAACTTAAAGCCCGGAGGAATAAGGAGAAGAAGGTGGAGAAAAAGGAAGGGGAAGGGGAAGGAGGAGAAGGAAGAGAAGTCAAACATGAAGATGATGATGATGCTACGGAAGTTCCAGTTGTCTCTGTATCATTTGTGGGAGGGTGAAAAGGTCAACTCCCAAGCATCAGAAGCATCAGTGCAAAAAGTATAATCATGAAAGCCATCACATGGCCTGCACTAGAGTTTACTGGCACCAAAAAGAAAAATCAATCAGACCTCTTCCATACTGATTAGTTAGCAAACTGTATTAGACAGCACAAATGTACCAGTCACATCAGAGGCTAAATTCAGGCTGAATGGGTTACATACAGCAAATGTACTGTAATGTGCAACCATGTCGAATGTTTGGCCACTAGCAGCCGAGACACCGAATGAATTTGTGAGCTTGAATCCATGTTAGGACTTGGAATTTTTCTGTGTTTGTTTTATGAACATTTCATCCAATATTAACTAACTAATAACCATGCACAAAGTTAAGCACATTTTTCATACAGCAGGGGACAGGGGGAGGGTTCACACTATATGAAGGGTTGTCTTATTTCCAGGTAAATGCAATAATTAGGCTGAATGGGTTACATACAGCAAATGTATTGTAATGTGCAACCATGTCGAATGTTTGGCCACTAGCAGCCAAGACATCGAATGAATTTGTGAGCTTGAATCCATGTTAGGACTTGGAATTTTTCTGAGTTTGTTTTATGAACATTTCATCCAATATTAACTAACTAATAACCATGCACAAAGTTAAGCACATTTTTCATACAGCAGGGGAGAGGGGGAGGGTTCACATTATATGAAGGGTTGTCTTATTTCCAGGTAAATGCAATAATTAACCCTTCAAACTTCTTACCTGGCACTGCAGAACCCATAGTTTTATTAAGCATAAGTTCCTTTCTTTTGTGCACCAACAAATGCTTCTTAAGAGTCCACTAGATAAAAAAAACAAAATAATTAAACTTTGAGGTAATTCATCATGTTGTGTATATAATAACAATAAAAAACTACTACATGACCATTGAACACAACCGTAAATTTTTCAAATAATCAGCTACGTGTTTCAGCTTGTAACAAAATCATCATCAAGCTGCATATGGGATTCTGATGTGCGTCATCCCCATTGTGTTTTTTATACAATGGTAAGGAGCTTAGTGTAGAATACACACAGTCAAACACAACTATATTACCTCTATTATTGTTATAATGAGGGTTCTATCAACGACATGTTTTGGCCCTACATGTGGGCCATCTTCGGGTTGTAATTTTAGACTAGATCAGTTATACTATAATGCGTGGAAACATTCTTGGGAGTGGGGGGGGGGGGAAACATGGGTTCCCCCCCCCCACCCCAGAATTTTTCTATACATTTTATTTATAATTTTTTTATTCAAAATTTAAACCCAAAAG
>Ga0123355_10010791_pt1 | contig 14041 bp, 7 predicted proteins | sample TergutEmb28metaG_3_FD_89872 | JGI IMG/M metagenome (GOLD analysis project Ga0123355, IMG submission 89872) | Embiratermes neotenicus P1 segment gut microbial communities from Petit-Saut dam, French Guiana - Emb289 P1 | ecosystem: Host-associated > Arthropoda: Insects > Digestive system > Gut ... | reverse complement strand
TTACTAACATTTCTTGTGGCACAGTTGCAATTTCTTCGCGAATGGAAACATTCAGATCGTCGACTGTACGAGGTTTTCGAACGTAGACTTTTGATTTGAGGTAACCCCAAAGAAAGAAACTCTCCCGACTACTACCCATTTAAAAAATATGCGTTCTTTTTGCGCCACTCTGTGTAAGGTCTCAGTCCGTACAGGGCTGTGAACACTCTCTAACTTGGCTATACAAAAGCAATCCGTCAATGTCGCTTAAAGCAAAAGTCACTCTGTTCTGAGATCCATACAAAACACCTTAACACAATATGAGAAGCAATGGAGGATTTTTTTGATTGTTAAAATCGTTGGTACCTAAAGTAACAGCCAGCCTATGAAATTTGACGAAACAAGTTGTGTCTACCGAAATTCCATCTCATTGATGTTCCGATTTACATCAAGGGGTTGACCGAAATAAGAAATGAAACTGTCTGTTTATCTCCAGTCAATACCGACCTGAAATGTACGGCACAGCCCTGTTTCCATTAAACCTGAAATGTACGGCACAGCCCTGTTTCCATTACACCGTGCTGTTTAACTTGTCATCTTAATGTGTAACTTGAAACCGAGAAAAGACAAGCATTTAGTGTTACAAAAGACCGACTCATTAACGGACACTATGATGTGGAGCCATTATTTAGTAGATCCTTTTGTGGAAGTGAAATTTTCAATAACTTACTTTCGTTAATAAGGTTTGTAAGAAAGACAGTAACTGTTTTTATCGCTCAGTGCTTACAACAAAAACTGCAATGCCTTATTTGGACAATAAATAGTCTGAAGAATTGCATCTAATTATAAAATTATAATATAACTTAGATCGGGCAGAGAAAGGTTTGCAAGAATGTTGCAAACAACAGTGTGATGATTTAGAGTGATCGTTGTGTGCATAACGTACAGGATGAACAAAAACAAGTAGTCTAACCTACAGAAGGTAAAAGAATACAATAATAGAAGAAAAATATGAAGTGTGGTTTCCGAGTTACTACCTCCTGACAATTAAAGAAAATGTTTGAAGTGTCCACCTTGAGCCACAAAGCAGGATGTTATACTTCTGAAAAGTGACTGCCTGACTGGCTGGAAAATTACAGACATAGTACGAATCACCTCAAATCCATTTTGTATTCGTTGTTAGAAGTCCTAGAAGTCACTGAATTCTGTAGCATAAACAGCAGACTGCAGTTTCCCCGCCCCTCTCAGATGATCTAAACAGTGCAACAAGCAGGACATGCTCTTGGTCCACCTCGTCTTATCCACTGTTCCGAAAACGTTTTGTTAAAAAATTCTGGAAATGAATGACTGCAATGTCGTGGAGCACCACAAAGCACGAACCAAAAATGAATCCTGCTCTGAAGATCCACATCTTGCAACAGCTCTGGAAGGACGTTTCGTAGGAAATCGCGGTAAACAGCCCCAGTCAGACGTAACGGAAGAAAGCAGAGACCCAGAAGTTTATTCCAACCAATGTCTGCATCAAAATTCAAGGTAGACATTTTGAATATCTTTAATTGTGAAGCATACACCGCAGAAGACTCATGTTCTTGTATTTTTTCTTGTGCTGCTGTGTTATTTCACTTTCTATAGGTTAAGCCGTGAAATTTACTTTCGCACTGTATACTTGGCTTTTACATTTATCAAGGACATGAAACGAACTTTTCAAACCCGATTTTTTCCAAATGGTATATTTGAAATTGTTGCTGTGTTGAATCGAGTTACGGATATAATAGCAATGCTGGTTAGTGCAGATAGTAAAAATGGAGATGTTCTAAAAGGTTTTGGAGAGTTACAATAATAAGTTTTATGACAGTGTAAGAGCACATACTTGTAAATAGCACGCTGTGTTATATTGAGAAATTTGTGCCGCTTAGGGTTCAGGCAGTTTTTGTACACTTCGGTTAAGGTAATCTCCAGTGACCACAGACACCATGAAAAGTTGTAATTTTAACGTGAAATTTAAATCACTTAATAATTATTTTGGATTTCCATTACAAGATTTAAAATTACTTCTTTTTCTTTTATGTTACACCTAAAAATTTGGAGAGACGTATCAGAGTTACAGACGAACCAGCGATTTTATTCATTAGGGTACTGCTAAGATGGCAGGAGGTTTCTTCAAGCTTTGGTTCAAGCTAGCAAACCGCTCGTCCTCACATTCCAGATGACTGTAATCTTGTTGCTTGCTGCAACGAGAAACTTAGTTCTTGTAAAAATGTTTATTTCCTTTTTCAACGAACACCTGCAGCATTATTTCTGAACCCCTTTTGCTCGACATACATACCCGGTGGTAACAGACTGAAACATCACGTACACCCTTTCAATGACGAGTTCATTTTTTGTTTCCAACTGCGTGTTTTATAAGCATGGTGTGAGACAAAGACTTTTTCTATTTGAACAAACTTTGCTTTTTTCCATGTATAGAAAAAGTTGTGCAAAGGAAAGTTGCCAAGATGTTTTCAGATCCTTTCGACCGGTGTTTGACAGTGCTTAAAATACAGGATGAAGAACCGTAATCTTTTATTCTTACTGTCTTTAGTTTTCAAGCAGACGTCCGAAACAAAATTTAGACCTTAAGCTATAAATGTTAAAGCATAAGAGTATGTAGTTTAATGTCTGAGTACTCTGGTCTTTTATTTTTCTCGGTTAAACATACAAAAATGTGGTGAATTTTTTTTTATCTTCTTGTGTTAATATTTTTTAAAACAGATCTCTAATTGAGTAAGAATTTAAGACGTTGAATTTTGGGGTAATGGTGAAAAAATAGGAAAGGGTATGGAAGAAGCAGTCGTGGCCTAATACAATATATTTCCTATGAATTGTATTGAAAGGTCTGAGGAATATCACGGTAATCTTAGTCATTATAGTCAGTGTCGCCACCGCTGTTTGAATGAGGCTTTCCCTGCATGAAAAGAGGAAAAATTAGCGTCTTACAACATGTTCTGTGTCATTGTGTGTCTGATTGCACTTGGGGTTACACGTATCACCTGTTCTGAACAAATGACTTAAAATATTACGCGGGTCTGCCATGTTGGAAGCAGAGAAACAACAGGGTTACGTTAAGAAACAATGCTCGCAAATCTCTGGAGTGCGATTTGGGTCGCGTCCAGACGTTTAAAAAATTCAAAGACAACTACCAGCACGTCCTGGAAATGAGATTTCAGCAGTATTAAGGCAGAGAAGAGTAGAAAGCTTTGTGTAAGAAAGAATTTACATGCATTACGGCCCCATTCCAAGTTAATATATGCCGGAGGGTTAAGGAGATTGTGGAAACACAAGAATTTGGAAGTTCCCTAATAGCAGTTGTGATAGCTTCAGCGGTGTGAATTTAATTAACTCATTAGGAACATTCAAACTGTGGTTGTCTCCTTCAGTTTACAGCCCACAATTATTTTATTAACGTCAGAACTTTGCTAAAACAAGCTTTATCTGTTGTGTGTGTTAGGGAGGAGACTTGGTTGGAATGAAGCAGTTTATGTACAATGATGCCGGCGTTGCCGACGGTTGTGTTGGGTGAGAGAAGAACTGCATTAGGGAATGTGAGGCGTTTACTTGCTAAACAAATGTTGGAGAGGATCAGTGTTGTGTCTATAATCATAACAGAGATTGTGTGGGGACTCACACTCCCTTAAAAGCATGTTAGCTTTCTTTGTTTTATAAAAAACAAAACAATTAATTTTATGTCATAATCATATTGCATCTCTGTGATAGTGCTGAAATTTAAATTTTGAAAAAGTTGACTTTTTTAAAGCGAAACTGTGTTTGCATTCATTTCGTGTATTCCATAATAAAGAATGACAATTGTACAAACACATGAAACACATTTGTTACTAGCAGGAAATTCTTCCGAGACTGGAAGTGATGCATGTTATTAGCTCACGAAAAGTATTTAACATTTGAAGGCAATATTGCAGTAGACTGTAAAATAACTCTTTTAATTTTTAAAATGTTATTGCAATGAAAATAACGATAATTCACTGGAAGTAGGTAAGTGTATTCGGGTGTGATTTAAACCGTGGACCTACAAGTGCACTGTGTGCGAAGCGTTACGAACGGTTACAGTATGGAGACCTCGTCAATATATCCTAAAGTTCAGTTTTAGACTGATCCCGTTTGCCGCGTGATCTACGGCGTGGGTCTGCGGCTACCTGCTTGCTGGAATAGCGGGTTCTGTTTCCGCCGGGGACGTGGATGGCTTCGTCTTGCAGATGTTGTGTATTGTCAGGTAGAGGTCTCTGCGACGGGCCGATCCCTCCTCCAGAGGATTCCTACCGATTGTGATATTTGTGTCAATGAGTGCGATCAGATGAAAACAATAACTCTACACCTACATTGGGTAGGTAGAAGAGGTCAGACTACGTCAGAAAAAAAAGAAAGAAAGAGGGCAAGGAAGAAAAGTGTATTAGACTGGATCTGTATTTAATACATAATAAAAATTAAGAACACAATAATAAATTTTTAGAACTACAGATATGTGAAATAGGACAGCAGGATTTAATTCCAAGTTACCTTTTTGTTTCGTCCTTGGACTCTTTAATTTTATGAACTCAAATTTCACGTCACAGAGAGAATAGTGTCGGATGGCTCTTGATAGGAATATTTTAACGAAAGTTTTATTCATCGTCGAAGAAATAAAATTTTGTGTCGTGAAACATTAACTTGTGCAATTCCAAAAGAATTTATCAAACTAATTTATTAGCCCATTAAGAGGTTTTGCTGATTTTATGAACAGATAATATTTGAACGCTTCAAAGAACCACTCCACATCAGAGTCCAAGACACTCCGCAAGTGACAGTCAGTCTCTCCGTTTTGACGTTGAGCCCTTCTGGGGGCTCATATCCAGATATATTTATGTCTTTTCTTTGACAGTTCTAATCACATCCGTCTTGTTCGTGACAAACATAAAACTGTTTTCTTTTCAGTGCGTCCAACTTTAGAAGTGGCACAGCCTTATTTGATGGTACCCAGCCTTCGCCCGCTTGTTCTTCTGAAGAAAAGATAATCATGAAGCATTGATGGAAAATTGTTGATAGGGAAAACCGAATTACTAGGACAGAAGCTTATCCCGCTGACACGCTGGCCACCGAATATAATAAGTGAACCGGCCAGGATTTAAACCGCGTTTCTGCGGTGAGAGACCGGCTTGCTGTACAAGAAATTCATGTGAACCAAATTTGAGTGATTTATACTTTACATCACGAGTAACGTGAAACAATGTAAAATGCCAACTTGATGCAACAATGTAATTTTATTGATGTATTCTTAGCTCGACATGTTTCGGGTAAATACGCCCATCATCAGGAGCATTAGATGTTAAGCTGCAGCCTATGGTTTTCTGTACCGAGTTTTTGGATGGGTGGTTTTCCTGAGAGCCTCATGACACACGACCTAAGCAGCGGCTGTCAGGACCACCACCCATCCAAAAACTCGGTGCAGAAAACCATATGCTGCAACTCAACATCTAATGCTCCTGATGATGAGCGTATGTACTCGAAACATGTCGAGCTAAGAATACATCAATAAAATTACCTTGTTGCATCAAGTTGGCATTTCACATTATTTCATGTAGAAGATGCACGGTCAAACAACACTCAAATCACGAGTAGTTTGCGGTTTCCGTTATAAGGATCAAATTTATGTTGCAGAAGGAATTAATTTCTGTTTGTTATTTAACCAACGCTCCATATTTATCTATTATTATTGGGCTGGTGCAGAAAGTCTATTTATGCTCACACTACTAAAGTAGTCGGTGTAACTCCGTTACTGTAACAGAAAGCGTAGGTAAAGTAACCATCTTAATTACAACCATAAATATTTTACAGCCCCTGTTGTCATTTATATAACAGACTGTTTTCAACTTAAATATACTTACTCTTAGTGCGATTTAAAAATAGACTGAAGAAAGAGGACGTGGAGTAGCGCGTGAATATTATGGTAGCTACTCATGCGACGAGGAAGTGACTAGTGGGATTAATAGAGTAACAGTGTCTACAAATCAAGAATTAAATGTTATCAGCACCGTAAACGTTTTACAGGTAATAACAATCGTAAGCTCGTGCAGAATTGCTTTGTGATATTGATTGAAACAAATGCAGAAATACATATCCACAGATAACGAAGTAACGAGTTTTTAACAACAAACTAGATATTTTTGTCAGAAAATGTATTTTTTTATTTGTACGATAGGAGCCCTATCGTACTGACGTTTTTTAAATACTTTTTCAAGGTTTTGAGTGTGTGTGACTGGTATGAGGAGAATTCCGAGCCGCTCGCTTGGAGTGCATGGTGCTACAGCTTCTGGTGATGATAGATAAATATTGAAACTCAATCCAGTTAACGCGATTGTACTCCTATGACGGGATCCAATTTCCGCCAGAGTGCGACTTGTTTGAAGTGATTTATACAGTGGGATATAGCTTCTACGTCACGAAACTTATTCCGAACATTTCGAAAGAACGGGCGCATGCGCATGCATGATATTGTGTGCAGTGCAGTATTTTGAACTGGATAAACGTTAACTGTGGGCACGCGGTGACGCAGTTGGTTAAGACACTGCGCTACTTGCTAGGAGGTTACGAGTTCGATTTCCGAGGCTGCGATTGGAACTTTTGATAGATATATTCCTTCAGACCGCACTATGTTCCTTGAGTCGACGCAGTTTACAACGGAAACGAGTACCATGAGTATTTCCTTGGAGGTAAACGAGGCTGATGCTTTCGTCTGACAACCAAACTACCTTCACGTGCCGATTGTCCCTTAATTTGAGATCCTCAACCTTCTGGAACCCTCTGGGCCAGCAATAGGTCTATACAGGGATCGCTTTGTCTGTTCCTTATGTACTATATCTGTCTTACTGCGTCTGACCACGTGTTCAGTTTTTGAATAATGCTTGTTTGTTGGAGGACAGCAATGCATGACACACAAGAAATTTCCACAAAGAGAATACGTACTGCCTGACAGGTGTTTTGCTATGTTTCTTTTAACGTCTGTAGGAAAGATAAAAGAAAGGAACCCTGCTGCTGTACAAACCAAGCAGGCATACAGGAGTGGAAGAGGTATATCACAACCAATACACGACCCCGGCATTAGAAGAGGGTGGAAGGTGAGCGCCATTCCCTGAACGCTTTACCCCTTGGAAATAGACCCATTACCCATCGTGAAGGAGCGTGAGTGGACCTCGGTACCGGTCTGGGTGTGCCCGGAAAGTCTCGCTTCACGGGGGTTCGAACTTCTGACCTCTCAGCCCGTAACATGGTGCTAAACCGAATACGTTAGCCCGGCACCTAGAAAAATAGATGTACTTCTTCAGTATTTTGACATCCACAACACGCCTGAAATTCAAAGGTAACTGGTTTCGACCTATTAGCAGCCCGTCATCGGAAATGTATATAGGAACATGCGAAAGAAATTGTACAATCTTTCACATAACCTTTGAGAAAGATATATGATTCCCTTACATGATTATACAACTGGTTGAATTGCATCTGATTGTTAAAAAGCAATATAATATTAATTTTAAATGATTCATGACCATGCACTGATAATTTCTCGTGAGAATTAACCAACAAGTGCATACACTTATATATAGGTTTATTATACTGTAATTAGAGTAGCTTACTACTTGTTTCGGCTATCTATTGTGGCGATCTTCAGGGAGATTTTCTTAGAAGGAATATTACATAGAACGTTAAAACAGTTTACAAATACAAAATGTGAAATTTTACGTAAAATGTTAAGAAACTTATGTTGGTACACAAAAGATTGATAAAACTATTAAGGTTGAATGCTTGTCCAAATGCCGTGTAATGCGGCGCCACCGGAGAGTAGGCGGTGTCACATTACACGGCATTTGAACATGCATTCAACCCAAACAATTTTATCAATACTTTATATACTAGCTTAATTTTTAAACTTTTTACCTAAGTTTAACATTTTGTATTTGTAAACAGTTTTAACGCTCTATGTAATATTCCTTCAAAGAACACCTCCATGACGACGGCCACAATAGGTACTCGAAACATGTAGGAGGCTATGATGATTATAATATAACAAATACACATATCTGTTTATGAGTTTGTTGGTTAATTCTCGTGAGACATGTAAAATTATTTGAAAAATTTATATCAAAACTGTTTATTAAAAACAGGGATATTATTACATAAATAAGGTAGGCAGCTCGAAGATTGAAGATATAAAGTGCACAGTGCAACTTCAGCTTTATGGTCTCAAAAGGGTGACCCAGCTTTCTAGAAAAGTTCGTTATGTATTGATACGTGGACTCTTCGCATTTTCTACAGCAAGTTACCTTATGACTGCTTACGTTGGATTTTTTTTTTAGAGACTACAGAGAACTCTGTGAAGCTGATCTTACGAGAGACAATGTTTAGACAGCATTCACCGCACAAGCTGTTCTTAGGCAGTGACAAGTAATAACAACAAAAATAATTAATTTTATATAGAACCAATCTTCCCTGTACGTTGAATTTTATACACTTTTCATTTACTGTGCAAAGAAGCCAATTAAATTACAGGCTCCATATATGTAGGTTTAGAGTCCTTTCCGATGAAGACTCCCGCCTTGTTTTATTTGGTGTGTGGGTGGCAGGGAGGTTGGAAGCAGAAGGGGGAATTGCGATTATTTTCTGACTTTCTGTTTCAGTGTTCTCAAAACACAGCGTTTGCAAATTTTAAACAGATTTATTTGGCAACGCAATACACTAATATAACTATTATCTACCTGTTTAATTTCTTAAGTTCCAGATTTCGATCTTTCCGTATTTTGAGAAATCTGATCTAGAACGTTGTTCTGCAGAGTCATTTTTAATTACTGCGAGGCTTACTTTGGATTCCGAGTGAATATTCCAACGTCATATCATTCTTAATTTTCATCTCACTCTACAGACTATCCTGTTGTATAAACACAAGTTTATCCATGTATTTTTGAAGATTGAGGAATCTATTCTGATCGCCCCAAACTCTCAGACCACTGTACTGTCTCCAGAAGCTGTTAGGTTCTTACTGGGAACTGGCCAGAAGACACTGTCAAGGCCAGAATTATATTGACCAAGATCCACTTTAATATCTGTGAGATCTCAGCAGGCGGGCTCGAGACTTCTCTCTAGTCCAAGGCCGGCTAAGTCCGTATATCGACACTATGTGTTGTAAGATTATCCCTCCTGTTCGCCACACTTACTGGTCAAATTATTTTAGAGAGGATTCTTATTTATATATCGCATCGGTGAACGACGGCCATTTAGCATACCGTTTCGGCAGTATATATTTTCTTACTGTCGGAAGTGAATACTTCACTTGATATCTTCCTTAGACGCAATTTAACGAAGAGCTTCGACTGAATTATATCCTACGTAGTTGTCCAACATGTCCAGTGCCTTCTCCAGTCTCATTTTAAACGTAGCAACACCGATCGAGACTACGGCTGAATTTTCCAGACCAAATTGTGGAAGCTTCGCCCTTCCCCCAACCAAGTCTCTCTTATCTTCATTGCCTTTTGTCCCACTGTAACAACGGCCACAGTGCCTGCCGACTTTCCTAAATGAACTATGTTCTCATTGGAACTGTAAACGAACTCTATATGGAATTATATTCTTCTGGGATGTGACGCTGTGTCGATGGTTACGTGGTTTAGGATGTTTCGAAGGAAAGTTTAGCCTTCGTATTTCTATTGACCAAATCCATGAAGAAGGACCTTGAATCCTTGACGACGAGGGCGACACATTCCTTTGATACATCTAAAATGGGTTATTTACGGACGCAGCGTCATTTGCCGAACACCGAAATCCTCGTTTGCACCGATTTGCGAAACTCAAATGCTTTTAGTGCTCATTTACTCCATTTACATGTTTATTCCATCCTGCTCGACAGGCTATGCCGTGTCTCGTGACGTTAGTACTCAACATCTTACCTTGGAATTCGGGATTCACTTTCATGCTTTTCTGTATGGTGAGTTTTGAGGCGAAAGTCAGACAAAGGATTAAGCTCAGGTCCGAATATTAGTTTTTTGTTTTCACCGTCAGATATCACTCCGCCATCGGTCAACAAAAATTCATGCTTGTTACGTGGATGAATACGTCGCAGTTCCACACTAATCTAATCTCAGGAAAATCAAAGAGGAGTTGCACTTTTGTTTTAGAAGGAATTACGTACGTCTCACCATCTTGGGTACAGGTAATGCAGTTTCAGAACCGCTGTACTGGAGAATAGGGTATCGTCGGTTATCGTCTGCACGAAGCGAATCTTCGTGCCACTTTGCTAAATTATTTCAATGTTAGAATTCAAAATGAGATTTTTTCAGATAACACAGATTCATGCCTAGTGCTTCAAAGACTACGGAAACCTGCTGTAGTCCCATATGGGTATTTAAGCACCACTCCTTTAGGATATAATATGAAGTTAAAAAATAACTCCAGGAACTTTCAGACGCGGCACTAGATCGTGGTGAATAATAATCTTTACCCTCTGCCTGCTTTACCCTTGGAAAAGGAGCTCTTGGTTTTAGAGCGGGTGGGCCCCACAGCATGCATGGACGCAGTTTAAAACACAGAAACTCTGCCTTCATTTAGTATTGAAACTCCGTTGCCCAGCCCAATTTCTAGTTACTGTGATGACTGAGCGATTTCAGCTACTTTATGGACGTGAGAGTCTCCTGAAGTTATTCAATTTAAACTCAAACCATGGGAGAAGTGACAGAATAAATTAGTTAGTTGTAATCTACATGCAGTATATATCAGTATATCAGTTACCCCTTAAAGAGGAGAAGTTGATTAGGACATTATATGAAATTTGGGTCTTACTGCACAGGGGAAATAGAACATATTCATTAAACAGTTAGTTCAGTCAGTGATGTTCGAGAAGGGTATGGTTCCTTTTTCTGAGAACGAATTTAAAGTAATGAATATACTCTCCGGAAAAGTTTAGAGATCTGTTAAGGTTCAAAGAGGTGGCAGAACTGTTGCCAGCTCCATTAAAATGTTATGTCTAAAGGTTCTAATGGTGGTATGTTACATTTCGTATTACTGGCTTTATGGAATTTGTTTGTCGTGAAATATTAAAAATGATCGTGAGGTCTAACTTTTCGAAAACTGGATCTATTATTGTGCTGTGTCATGGAGGCATGCAGTTATGATTTGTTTCCGACACCGATTTTGAATAGCTTTATTGCCTCCTCAGCTTTTCACTTGGGGTGGGATTCCTGAAACTTAATATTTTTTGTGAATAAAAATCCAACAGATGCAACAGTATGCAGATATGTATTTACTGCAAAACTACTCTACATGTTTCGGGTGTCACAGCACCCATCATCAGGAGTATTAAAAACTGTACCCGCAGCCTCCGGTACAGGTCATACTACTTGTACCGCTACTCCCCTCCGACGTGGTCTGATCGAGACTGGTTAGTGCAACTCGCACGTAGTTTTGCAGTAAATAAATATCTGCATACTGTTGCATCTGCTTGATTTTTATTCACATTGAATTACGATGCATGGAACCACGAGCTTAAAATTCATATTTTTTGTATGTGAGACCATGGAAAATACTAAATATCAAGTGACGCTAATTAATAATATGTAAAGGTAAAGGTAAAGCAGTCCCATTACAGGCCTGGAGTGGCCCAGAGGGTTCCAGGAAGTTAAGGTTCCCAGATTTCATGACAACAATTAATTTTTTGTAACAGAACTAAATTACCCTGCAAAGTATTGCGGTGTTGTGTGGCGCCGTGTGTGCATATAGCCTGGAGGAAAAATCCGACTCCATATAGAAGGCAGAAAACTCATGACCTTCTTTCCTCAAAGGGAGACTGTAGGTCTTCCCAAAATTTGAGAGAATATATAATAAACTACAAGACGACACATCCCAGAACACCGTAATCTGATCAAGGGTATTAGTACCCTTCAAGATGAGAACAACATGCTGTCTTGAAACGTCGGTCATCTTCCATCCAGTAACGGTGGGCCACATCGCAGTGTGACCAACACCTTGACTGTAACGCCAGCATACAAAACCGTGAGAACAGCAGATATCAAACTGTTCATGGTTTCTTGCTCCGTTCTATACAAACGCACGGTCTAATGCTGCCCCTGGCAACAGCGCATTCATTTGTTTACAGAGACCTCTGTTTTGCATCTTGTAATGTCGAAATTGCGTAGGTCGTGTCACAGCTGGTTCTACGTATAATATAATCCCGTATAACTGTAATTGGCTGAACGTAACAAAGCCATTCTAACGCAATTGAAATACCCTTTTTGTCTGTTTCCAAGATAATTAGGCATATAATTTTCAAAAACTTTTCTAAAATTGCATATTCTATTATTTTGCATCTTGTATGAAGATATGAATTGTTAAGTTATGAAGATGTTTTGCAGGATGACTTTGTTGTGTAACCAACGGGTAGGAACTCCATATAATATCTTCTTAATATTACGAGGATATTAGAATTCCCACTTTTTAACAAATCGCAAATAATTTTACATTTCAGAATAATTAATTGTTTGTGGTAAGAATTATTGACTTTAAATGAAAAACAAATAGTTTCAGTTTTCAGTAAAAAAACATTTTTTTTTTAGATTTTTGTTTTTAACTTGACAATATATTTCGGTCAGTTGACCATCATCAGGTCACGTTTACAAACCTTAGAATAAGGTGCATGTACACACCTAATTCTAAGTTTCATAAAGATGGCCTGATGATGGTCAACTGACCGAAATATGTTGTCAAGGTAAAAACAAAATAAAAAAAATACCGATGTTGACTGCAACTATTTGTTTAATTTTAGATTAATAACACATCGGGTGTCTTCTGCAAAAATTATTGGTTTGTTTTCACCGTAGGTCCTAATACGATGGGCGGTACGAAAGTAAAACCTGTTGCTTGATTCTCAGAAACCATACCTGCAATTGTATTGACATTTGCATGCACCATGGGCACATCCTTTACAAAGTTTAGGTTCTTATAATAAAACCAACTAGATGCACTAATTTCACAAATTTATTTTTGGAATAAAATTCTACATGTTTCGGACAGGTCCTCTGTCCATCATCAGGAGTTTTTCACTGTACACACAGCAATGATATCTGTCAACAAACACGTATGACAGATACCATTGCTGTGTGTACAGTGAAAAACTCCTGATGATGGAAAGAGGACCTGTCCGAAACATGTAGAATTTTATTCCAAAAATAAATTTGTGAAATTAGTGCTTCTAGTTGGTTTTATTATAAGAATTTATCACGATGCACGGTCACCTGGACGTCAAAAATTTAGGTTATTTTGCCACAAATTCTGCTTTATTATAAACACATTTGTTTCCTTCTTGCTTTTAAGGATGTTTGCCGGTAACTTGAAACTCTTTGCTGCGGCGCTGCAGGGCCTATCGCCAGATCTCTTTTCACCGCTGTTAAAGCAAAGTACTCAGAGTCCAGCTGAGCTAACATCCGTGGCATCCTCACCATACACTTTTCTCAGACGTCTGTGAATCTATATCGGACTGTAACTTTCCGCAGTAAGAAATTCAACCACCTCCCTCTACATCATCAGCCATTTTACGCCGCTACTCTTTTGAACGCACGTGACTGACTGGATCACCGATGATCTTGGTGGAGACGGAAAGTGTCGCTATCCGGTGGGTAAGGCCAGAAACTTAACCTGGCGCCACATGTAAAAGAGAAAAGAATGAGGCATTGCTTACGTACGGACCTTCCTCTATTACAAAGGAAAAGAACAGAGTTACGAAAAAAACTGAAATTTATTTTGTTATTGCTCAGTTTCCTCTTTTTACATTATTATTATTATTATTATTATTATTATTATTATACTATATGGATGTCTCTTGTCACAGGCCCTTTCTTCCTGGTACTTCTCTTGAACCAGCGGTGATCCCCATTGCTCAGGCTTCAAGCTTCACACTGCAGTACTTTCCGTATTATGTGTGATGTTCCAAGTATAACTGTCTTTTGTAGTGAATCTATCGAATGTTTTCCTGGTACAGTTTCCAAATTTTTCTTTA
>Ga0123355_10010790_pt1 | contig 14042 bp, 16 predicted proteins | sample TergutEmb28metaG_3_FD_89872 | JGI IMG/M metagenome (GOLD analysis project Ga0123355, IMG submission 89872) | Embiratermes neotenicus P1 segment gut microbial communities from Petit-Saut dam, French Guiana - Emb289 P1 | ecosystem: Host-associated > Arthropoda: Insects > Digestive system > Gut ... | reverse complement strand
TATACAACCCACATATGTCGAGTATAGCTGCTTACTAAGATTTTCATTTCTCAACCTGAAGATCAACCATCATATAATTGTGTTAGACAAACACATACACTCCAATCTACTTTTGTAATGTAATTTAAAATGTAATATTCTGGATGTAAGGACATCTGTTCCTTACTATATCATTAAGTTTTTGTATACCTGTGAAATTGATGGATATAGTCGTGAGGCTGGGGGTGGACATTATTGATATTATTCATACAAAACTGAGTGTTCTTGTACTCATGACAGCTTAAGTACATTCAGGGATTTTGCGTACAGAAAACAAAGACAGTGCAATATACACGAATATTACTGTGTCAGTATAAACCAAACAAATCTAATTTTTACCAAAACCCATAAAAGCGATAACACAGAGATATATCCCGCAGGTAAGAAATGTAAGTAGGTGAGCAGATTCTTCGGAAAAGCGCCAGCAACATAAATCTGAACACGAAAGCTTCAGTCAGGATGCATCTATCATCATTCAAGAATGAATGGAGGAATGATTGATCGAACACTAGTCACAGAATACGGAGGCACCTGGTATCTTACACGAGTAGAGGTCGGAAAAACTCCGAATTTATAAACGACGATGACCATGTAACACTTCGCAAAGACTTTGACGGTAAGCGCACATGAGTAATGATATAAAATGTAAACATAAAATAATGATAGTAAATGTAAACATAAAGAACCAAATATTAACCTCAAATTCATTAGCTGAACCCAACCCGAGCTAACGTAATCTCATAAATCCTTGACCAACACTTTACGATAACAAAGGCCACAACAATATCAAAACCCGTATATAAGAGCGCTTCTGGGCGTCGATCAGGTCCTACCTGGTTAATGAACCAATCAGTGGGGTGTTTGGTAGCTTCGTCGAACTCAAAGGCCATTGAAGTACATGGTTTCTATCTTAGAGTAACTGTGGCCTCCTACGCGAGCACGGGGTACGTTTTGCGCCTCTAAATCTGACTTTGGAGTAAAGATTTCGAAGGTTAGTGGTCCCTTACCCCAGGATAACCTATCAATACATCAGTAGACTGCCACAGCTGCAGTTCTTCCCCATCAGGCATCGGAAAACAATTGTAGACGACCAAGCGAGACGACCAGTTTAGGCTATCTCAGTGTTTCTCAAACATTTTTGCTCGCGGGTCCCTCTTGGTTTATAAAAATAACCACGGATCCTCACATTCTTGCTCACGTAAATATTAGAGTGTGCAGTTGATAGGTACCCAGAATTAAAAATCTCTGTACGTTAACCGATTTTAGACAGCTGAGAATACTTACCAATAGCAAACGTAAAACTGCATTACATGATTTGACCTTAATTTAACTGATTTTCGCTCGCTTCGTAGACACAAGAAGTTTCTTAATGAAAGTTCTAAAGGTCACACGGAGTAAACACATCGCCAATTAAAGAAGTTCCGTGATTATTAAAAAAAATTATTCCTTTACTTAAAGTAAAAAGTGTATTTCAAAGCAGCGATTACACAAATGTGTCCACGGATGCCCTGGGAACAAGCCGCGGATCCCATTGGACCCGCTGAGACCCCTTTAGGCACCACTGGAATCTCTCATATCTTTGGAGGGATTGGGACAGTCGATGGGCGACTACTGGATTCGTGGTATCTACTGTATTATAGAAGTGTACTTGAAATCAGGTTAAAATTAAGCTTCTCCTACATAGGCCTCCTTATTGTGGAATTTTCCAGTGATCCAGCAATCTATTGCTACCATCTCGACTCAGGAAATCTCACTCAAATCCTAGACTCAGTATTCTATACTAAATTCTTCTGCTTGAACCAACAAAGAATTTGGCAAACTCAAAACAGATTTGAATAAGTACTGGCGCCAATTCTGATGTAAGTTCCGAGAAGCAGTCGCATCGCCGCTCGGTCTGACCACGGCGAGGGAGACTTAACGCTGACCTCATACCGTACAAAGTGTAAAGGCGCGACATCGACCAGCCCACATTCGTCTAGGAAATCTCTTTCTGATAGGACGCTTAATAAAATGAGGGGTTTGTAAACAGCACAGCTGGTAACGCTGCTTTAGTACTGGGTTCATTCTCCTGAGCTCATATCAGTGCACGGAGCCTTCCTGGCTTATCTTACGTTCACAGACGAAGTAACCTATTACTTTGTAATCATTCCTTGGTCTATAGCACGTCCTGGCCGGTCGCTTTAAAATTATGTTTTTAATTAATATTTCCGCATATATATCTGAAAAGTTAAAATTGTGGTATTACAGTAAGATGTGTAACATAATTATCACAGACACACAGAAAATTGAAGGGGTGGGGAACTTCTAATGCCAGCATGAGATTACGGACGCCCGGAACCAAGAGTTGTTTCTTAAGAATTCTTCGCAATAAAATTTAGAAGCAGAAAGTACGTAGAAATTCAATTATATGCAAAGCCAAACGCCTAAATCGGTGTTAAGTGCAAGAGACCGTTTGCTGTGATGTGAGGGCAATTATGACAATATACCGGTAGGAGGAAATTCTTATGTATAATATATGAAAAATGTAGGGTTAACACAAATAATAAGTATAAGATAATCCCCATTAACCTAAATGTATCACAAAATCAAAGCGAACTATATCTAACAACCTGGCCCTAACTAAACCCAACAGTCCTAGTCCTTACCGAAACCCATCTCAAACGTTTCTAATTTATGGTGCTGTGACAATGGCGGTGCTATGTGACTGTCTGATATCATCGCCTTTTTTACTTTATCCATCGCCAAATTTTTAATGAAGCTTTACTATTCGTTAGAGCCTCAATATGTCTCTATGGAAGGGATCTCCCGCCGAACTGAACGGCCGCACCGTCTAAGGTGTGGGTCTGCGGCCTTTCGTTTGCTGCGATTGTGCTTTCGAACCTCGCCGGGACATGGATATTTGTCTTTTGTTAGTGTTGTAGGTCGTCAGGTAGAGGTCTCTGCGTTGGACTTCCCCTCGTCCAGAGAATCCCTACCGAGTGTGGTGTGTGTGAGTGTGGTCATTAAGCCTCGACAATGAAGAGGTAATGGACCAGTAGCGGCTGGTGCGCAAGGAAGAAAGGGGGTTCCCCGATTACGTGATCTCAATTACGTGACAAAAGAAGCACAGCCAGCTTCTGAAACGTATTGCTTCGTTATAAATTAGATGACGGACAAAGTTCAAAGAAAGAAGATTGGGTCAGCGAGTCACTGCAGCAAACAATCTACCATAAACCTACGGCACACATGCTTAGAGAATATGTGACGATAAGCAGCGTCAGTGTAAACCAGAAAAATAGCATTAATTCAGATGCATGTAAGTACAAGTAGAGAAAGTTTTGTCACTGCAACAGCGCTGAATTATTAGCTTCCAAGGAGGAATAGGCTCCATTGAGTTAGTTAGTGCCTTACTTAATTACTAAGTTACTTATTTTCAGAGTACTATGGAAAGGCCGAAACTAAAATATCCTGAATAGCTGACGAATAAAAACCAACTTGATGTCACTTTTATTGTACTTCTGTAGAGACTCAACATGTTTCGGGCATTAATATGCCCGAAATATGTTGAGCTTCTAAGAAGTACAATAAAAGTAACAAGTAACATCTAGTTGGTTTTTTATTCGTCAGCTATGACAGCGATGCACGGCCCAATAAACGTCAGCCTGAACAACACTCGACGCTGAGACAGAGACCGAAAATCTTGCTTAGTTTCGCGCCAACGGCTGTCCATTTTGCTTGTTACGGGAATAGTTATGACAATAAGCGGTCTAATGAAGAATGAGAATAAAGTAACCAAATCTAACTAAGAGACGTTGTATTCCATACCGACCTTACTTCTCTCAAACTAGCCCAATTTAACCTAACGTAACCTACACTAACTAAACTTACCTACCCCTTATTAACAATTAACAGAGCACTCCCAATAGAAAGAAACATAGAAGAATTATTTATTCTGATTTACTACTACTACTACTACTACTACTACTACTACTACTACTACTCCATGGCTCTACAGCCACTGTAGGACCTTGGCCTCCTTCACGACCATCTTCCAGTCATCTCTTCTGTGTGCACGTATCGTCCAGTTTGTATTTATTCTGATTGGTGACACCTTATCACTGGCTGACCGGTTCCAGACCCAATATTAGTGGCAAACCACTTATTGCCTTCGAAACGTCCCAAACGACCAGGTAGAGACGCGGCGCCACGTCCCGGAAGAATGGAGTCGACAACCACACAGTCGTAAATAGTTCAAAGCTCGCACAGAAAACAACATAAGCCTTTCTTAACAACAGAAACACAAATTAAAAAAAAAAAAACGAAAAAACCGTAGGCTTGTACAGAACGTATTATAATTCTGTGAAGGGTCTTTGGATATGTCTGTTAGTTTTGTAATTACTGGCCTTCGATTGTGAGCAGGAAGGGTTCAGAAAAATGGATGCAACAATGTGTCCTAAGAAAAGGATATTTCTTTAACTTATTGGCGATTAAACATAGGATTACGCACACATGAATACTGTAAATAATGTAACACTTTATCTTTTGTAACCCAGAGATATCTGTGTCGCATGTGGTTGTACGGTAATGCAGTACATACTAAATAAGCGGGTAAATATATAAATTATAATTAAAGGCTCGGTAAGGAAGTCCTGCTTTATAAGCAGCTCAATCCGGCCCCTGATGGAATATGCGTGCCCCGCGTGGGGGGTCCGCTCTCCGTTCCCATGTCCGGAAGATACAGGTGTTACAATCCAAGTGTCTTCGCCTCGCTACTTGTGCCCCTTGGTACGTAAGTAACAGGCAGATACACGAGGATCTGGGCGTTCCGTTGTTCGCCGACCACATCAGAGTCCTGACCGAGAGCTTTGACTCAAAGTTAGCTGATGTGGGGAACTCCCTAGTACGGCAACTCGGCAGACACTTAAGCTGACCGAGGGTTGACCCCGTCGCCTTACGCCAAAGCCAAGGGCGGCAGGGGGCAGCAGACCAGTCGAGGCCATCGCCCGCGATGGCCAAGTCGACTAAACGAATTGCATTCGGCACTGAACAGCCGAGCGCCATTCGGTTATCGTGACTGAGGTTTTCCGTAATTTTCCCCAGTTGTAAGGCTAATGTCATGGTATTCTATGCAAAGACGGTGCACGGCCCGCACTCCCCTTCTCCAGACGCGGCGGCTTCACCTAAGCGCCTGACAAACGTCGCATAACACCAGTATGCGACAGAGCCAGTCTGGGCTCGGAATCCAGACAGCCAACCAACCAAAGTTTATTACTCCCATATTTAGTCCAGGGCAACCTACGCCCTAGTCTTTGGCAAGATCAGTTAAGGCCCTCAGCCTGACTTCAAAATCGTTAGCGTAAGCATAATCCCCTGTTACAGTTTAGGTGTCTGTTACTGAGCCCCGCTATGCGGTCAAAGGCTAACAGACAGGGGGACGTCGACTTGCGCTCCGCGTAAGTTTCCGCTCCCAGTTAACACTTTGGCTTGGTTTGGCTTGGCTGGTAAGGAAGCACTGCAGGTGAGAACTTGCAGCGCGCTATATCCCAAACAGAACCGACTTTTAACCCTTTAACGACGAAACGTATCTGTGTTATATAAGGATTCAATGTTTACGGCGCAGTAAACACACTTAACCTCGATTATAAGAACCACCTTCTTAATGTTGTACGAGGAAAAATTTGCTGTTTGTTCTGAGGTCCATTACAAAACATGTACAGGCAAGGTGATCACCATGCAGAATTCTTGATTGTTAAACTTAGTGGTACGTAAAGTCACCGGTAGGCTTTAAAAGAGCTACAGATATAGAGGAATTAAGTAACCCTCCTTTTTATATACTTCGGGACTATATGTATGTATGTATGTGTATATAGTAGTACAGACATTTACCTATATTAGTATGTAATGCCGACAAATTAACTTAGCTGAAATTTACTTGAGTTACACTTTGTTGATTGCTATTCACATCCGGTTGCGTGCCTATAAGACAATTTGTTCTGCAGGGCAGAAAAGACCAAGGAGCTTAAACAGTTAGAGCGAGGACTGTAATAGTTCATTTAGCGGGATGTAAGCAGATTGCGTATTACTGTAAGAAAGGTATAAACTCTTCATACTGAATTCGCACATTGCTAGTAATATTGCCAGTTAGCTGAGAACAAAGAATCATTTCTACAAAACGTGAATACGTCGTATAAAAAAGCACTTTAATCATGAAAGGAAGCGAAATTTCTGTTTCGATACATATTGCATACCGCCCTCGCTCTCTTTCTCTGTCTAAAATTTCAGTCTTGGGAAGCAGAAATAATATAATAGCGTTAAGCATGAATGGAAGAAGAACGTTTGTCAGATGAGTGAAAAGGAACACTCAAAAATGTTACACATATTTTTAAAATAAGTATTTTCACTTCTATATACATGACTCAATTTGGCAGCAATTTAAGCAGGTACGAAGAATGTGGTGCGGTACACCACGAGAGGGTCGAAGAGTGTTCTTGCGTTTCGTCAAGCATTATCTATAAAGTAAAACGTGTTAACATGTCAGTTACGTTAGTTACCATACGTTTCAGGTCTCCATTAATATTTATGATTAGTTGTTTTAAAGCATCGTTTCATTTTACTCCTACATGTCGCAGCATTAAAGTGGACCATTCACTTACAAAACTGAATTTCTTTGATAAAAGTTGCCCTCGACATTCATCGTCAAATTTAGTCGAAATTCCCTGACAAAGTCTGGTGACAAAACGTGCGGATGGGTGGACAGAAACACCCTGTATATTAAGCTTCGTTTCCATTTTATGCACGTCACTAGAAGACGGAATAAATTTACAAAGCTTCGGGCTATAAACGTTTCGTCTTACCTGGGCACATATTTCCCGCTGCTGTTTTCTGTACTGATTTTGTTACTGTCAGGGCCCCCGGCCTCTTTCAGTCGACTGTAGCACTACACATCCCTTTGCACTCAGTCAGAACACGATTCCATTTGTCAATTTCCGGCAGCTCGGTGTAATTTTCCTTGGAGTTTCTTGAATAACAAACATGCCTACAACGAAACTTAAAATTAAATTTACAGATCTTAAAGAATTCATATTGTGCCTTATGAACCGACGGCTTTCATTGCAAATAATCGTGAAATGAAAAATGAAAACCGTCAGTTGGATGAACACTAATTCAGTATTCATTCATTAGCATGAACGCCTCTACCATCTACTTACATTTATGTAAATATAAGCATCTGGTTTAAAATAGTTAATCACAAGTCTTTTTGCTTGTAACACTTCATGCCAATATTGTATGGCGTAAGTAGTTTATTGTTCCTAACTACCTTCTGATAACAGGCTGACTCCGCGAAATGTAACATACTGCGATAGAACGTTATGAAAAATTCTACTGTGTCAATTCCTACATCAGTTCCTCCATTAAGTCAAACACGAAGCCACACACAACTCTTTGAAATATATTAAATTTTGGACATAAGGTAAGACAGATTTATTTTCGTCGATCACGGAAACATTGACTTTCGAACAAATAACCTTAGCAATTGACCAACTTTATGCACAAATTATTGTTTTATAATAAGTTTATTTTATTCTCCTACATGTTTCGAGCACTATTGTGCTCATCAGCAGGAGGTAAAACTTGTGTTATACAGCATCTGATATCGTCACATTCTGTAGGTGGCCGTCCGGTGCGCATGTCCTCTCCCAACCTGTGCACCGGACGGCCACCTACAGAGTGTGATAATACCAGATGCTGTATAATACAATTTTTACCTCCTAATGATGAGCACATAGTGCTCGAAACATGTAGTAGAATATAATAAACTTATTATAAAACAATAATTTGCGCATTAAGTTGGTCAGCTGCTAAGATTATACGCAGATGCAAGGTCAGCAAAACATCAAAATTTCGAACAAATATTTTGCCATGTAGAGGAAAGTTGGTTTCAATGCAACTGCTTAGTCATTAGAAAAAAACAGAAATGTAAGATGGTTAGGAGTTCCAACAGCAGTCCTCAGAGAGGTAGTTAAATTATGATACACAAAACGGTTAGTTATTGGAAATGCGACTGCGCATTATGCTTTTTTTCGTTGACTAGACAATACCAGTACCACTGGAGAGAGGAGTCACACCGTGTACCGGAACTGAGGGGTCACGGAGTCTGAACTACGGGATTCGAGTTCATTCGTGGTCATAAAGAGAAAACAAGATGGCAGTTGGAGGAAGAGGGCTGGGCAAGATCAGCTTCCTGTCAGCTACACAGAACGGTAAGCGATCAAAGAAACTGGACTGCAAGACGGAAGCAAGTGGCATGCATTTTTATTTGTACTCACCGAGCCGTACCCTTGAAAGGTGCCACAAAATTGGCTGCCACTGAAAAAAGGCAAAGTAACAGTGTGTGCACACCTTCCAAGCGATGTGTCAAACTGTACATTTGCAAATACGAATTACCTGATTGTTTTTTTAAACTTACCCACCATCTGTTAAAATAATTTGGCAAAAGTGGGCGCTAACAATTCGTAATGCAAACCTTCGGTGTTGTCAAACTTAATTTGGAATACAGATTTACGCATAGATATATGTATATGTGTCTGGTTAAGCATGGACCCAATTCAAAAATCTTTACAAAATAGTGGAAATCCTGTACACGTATTATGATAAATGTTGCATGTCATAAGTGGTTTAAAGTAAGCTTCTCTTTGGAGAATAGATTAATTGAAATTTAGAATCAATTCAAAATAAAATTTTAATTTGTACGAGAAGCTTGGTGTAAGCTTGGTGTAAGCTTCCAATGCAACATTTCACAGAGAACTGATTAATGCTAACACACAAAGAGCCTCAGATATTACATATTTTTGTGAAATAATTTTGTCTAAATAACACATAATTTTAATCTTCCTCAGAAAATTTGTCATCGCATTCGTTCTCTTAAAGATACTTTAGTATCCATATAATGTTTTGAGTTCAGTATTGACCAATATTGCATTTAGTTGTCAGATTTGACCTGGAGATTCTGGAAGACATTCTGGGTCACTTCTACGCAGGAACTAAAGTAATTTTTTTCCACATTCATAATTATAGAAGCGTTTGAACTTCAATTGTCTAGGTAGAATGTTGAGACGTAGTAAAGAATGTAATATTACATGCGTGTCCCCCAGAACAATATCTGAATGTTACTAAGTTCTGTTATTTTACTGCGTGATATATTAGCGATTTCGAGTATCCAGCAGTTTCATATTAATTATTTTGCAGACAAAATTTTACCATCGGAAAGGTAATAATTAATTTGCAGGAAGTGAATTTTGTATAGTGCTACACAAATTTTGTATAGTGCTACACAAATTTTGTACAGTGCTACACAAATTTTGTATAGTGCTACACAAATTTTGTATAGTGCTACACAAATTTTGTATAGTGCTACACAAATTTTGTACAGTGCTACACAAATTTTGTTTAGTGCTACACAAATTTTGTATAGTGCTACACAAATTTTGTACAGTGATACACAAATTTTGTATAGTGCTACACAAATTTTGTACAGTGCTACACAAATTTTGTATAGTGCTACACAAATTTTGTATAGTGCCACACAAATTTTGTATAGTGCTACACAAATTTTTTAGAGTGCTACACAAATTTTGTTTAGTGCTACACAAATTTTGTATAGTGCTACACAAATTTTGTATAGTGCTACACAAATTTTGTATAGTGCTACACAAATTTTGTACAGGGCTACACAAGTTTTGTATAGTGCTACACAAATTTTGTACAGTGCTACACAAATTTTGTACAGTGATACACAAATTTTGTACACTGCTACACAAATTTTGTACAGTGCTACACAAATTTTGTACAGTGCTACACAAATTTTGTATAGTGCTACACAAATTTTGTACAGTGTTGCACAAATTTCTCATTTATATTCCGTCTGATATTCTAGACATTGCGGAGCGGTACCATAATTCATTTCAAATTACAATTTACACACACACACGTTTATATATATATATATATATGTATATGTATAAAGCAAAGCAGTCCCATTACAGGCCTGGACAGTTCCAGAGGGTTCCAGGAAGTTAAGGTTCCCAGATTTCGTGACAACGGCACAGGGTGGTGGTAGGTTGTCAACCTTACGCACCGGCCGCCTTTACCCCCATGAAATACTCCTGGTACTCATTTCTGTTAGAGGCTGAGTCGACCCCAGGATCATAGTGCGATCAGAAGAATTTTATGTCGATGAAAAATCCACTGATACTAACTGGGATGGAACCAGCGACCTTCCGAATTGTAGCACAGCGCCTTAACCACTGTGCTACCGCGGTCCCCATATATATATATATATATATATATATATCTTCGCCTACCCATATTGGCTTAAAATGCGCATTTTATTTATAAATTCCAAAACAGTCGGTTTTAGCACCATGTAAAATCTTGTGTTATATTGCGTTTACCAAAAAGAACAGGTTTCTACACAAAATATTTAGTGAACTCGCCAAAGAAAAATGATAATGAGATTCGTTTTTTATATTCGGTGATAAGACAAGTTACATGAAAGATAAAAGGAAGGAAGGAAGGATACTACCCCCCCCCCCCCCCCCCACATTTAAAAAACAATAACAAGAAACACCCCCCCCCCCCCCCCCCCAATTTATTAGAACGGAATCCCGCAGAAACTGTCCCCCTTGCGTGGTGGATAAATAGATTATCTTAGGTTGGGTACTTGGCCATGTAGGCCTGCCAAGAAAGGCCTCTGATTTTCAACGTAATTTTTTTATACCCTTACCTCTAGTGTGCGTGTCATGGGTACGTTTCCTAGCACGAAGAATGAGCACCTACACAGGATAACAATTTGTGACATCTTTAACCATCCGTGCAAGTGTGACCTTCATAGTCACCTACATTGACTGGCCACAGTCGTCTAATCAGCCGTTCTCAGACATTTTGTCAAAGACTCAGAACTGTAAATAATGTTGGCCCTAAAACTCAAATAGAATTAGTGCGAAATTTGGCGACCCAGGAAATCGCAGCAGATATATAGCACGATGCAAAAAAAGAAAAAGGGCATAATTTGGGCACAACTGCCCAAATTACACAACTGCCCACATTCTACCATATTACTTTGCCTGAATTGTGCTGAGTTGCTGAATGTACGTTGGCGGTTTACAACTAATCAGAGGGTTCTCACGATCGAAGTTTGAGTCGCAACTGCTGACACGCGTTCTGATGGCCCTCTGCCAAAAACGGTTTATCAAATTTCAGCATGATCATTAACACAGCATTATCTGTCATCTCTACAACATGCTGTGCGACGATACTGAGATGATGGCATTAGCGTTTTGCATTCCACTTGAATTTGAGTGAATTTTGTACCATTTTAAAAATATAATCTTTCTTGTTTTGCAATGCGTTTATTTATTGGGTTTCTACGGACCTCAGTGTCAAAACATTAAAAAAGCTTGGCTTCTGAAATTTTTACTGTTAGAGAACTCTGTATCCTCACATCGTACATCGGATTTTCCTGTCAGTCCCCAATACAGACAGTCCAGTATATCTATATGTAGTCCACGCTATTCTGCCACGCAAATTGTAGTTTTCTCAGACGGTGATGAAATGATTTTACTGTATATACGGTAGACAATTTTAGCTAGATATTATGACAGAAGCACGGACTTGAGTCTGGAACTCCTCGAAACGCACGCAAAAACCCAAAATATTTTTATTGTTATATTGGCATCACTACTCATATTTCTGTATTTTGTATTGTATATGTCAATAAATGTCACAAAGAATAAAACAATTAATTAGAGTTCACAACCGGCTAATTTCATTTATTTTTCTTCTTGTGACGCTGCACCCAACGTGGTCCATGGCCTCCTCATTCTTGAGGTTTCTAGGTAACACACTACGACGCATCACAGTCGGTAGGACTCCTCTGGTCGAGTGATCAGCCCGTCGCAGAGATCTCTAGCTGGCAACACACAATATTCACAAGAGACAGACACTCATACCCAAGGCGAGATTCGAATCCAAAATCTCAGCAGGCGAGCGGCCACAGACCTACGCCTTAGACCGTGCGGCCACCAGGATCAGCGCTAATTTCATACACCTCTGCTTGTTCTTAGTCTAAACTTTATGGAATTCAGGCATATGTTCCTGAATTTAATACGAACACTTAGTTCGCTCTCGATTTGATATGTTTTACCACTAGGCTTATATAACCAAGGACGTACTCTTCAGTTTGTGTCCAATTTCGCATTAAGAGTTTTTGGTTTCTCTTGTCTGTGCTTATTTGAATACCATATAACGTCCACCCTGGAAGACTAGACACTTCCGTTGGGGTGTACTCCCCTCATACACACAGTCTTCCCAATTTTACCACATTGCTTTGTAGAACACCAAAAACATATTTAGAATCTTATTCTTATATTCTTATAATAAAACCAACCAGATGTCTGTATGACATAAATCATTGCTGTATATAGTGAAAAACTCCTGTTGATGGACAGAAGAACCCTCCGAAACATGTAGTGTTTTATTCCAAAAGATGGTAAGCTTGAGAAGTTAGTGCATCTAGTTGGTTTTATTATAAGAATTTATCACGATGCACGGTTACCTGTGTCACAAGTGTCTTTATATTACCAAAATAAATCACAACACACACACCCACACACACACATACATGTATGGTTTACTTTTAGGGTTCCAGTACTTTAATACTGAACTGCAAACATCCGTGAAGTCCTGCGACCACACAGATTGATAACACTTTTCCGTAGATTTTATCGACCTTTGAGCAAGTGGTGAACTGGCACACAATTTTCAAGTTGCGTTTGACACTCTCTCATCCATCCCTAATAACATCAACTTCTAACATCAACTTTCATAATTTAAATACTGTTAAACTTCCGTGCTCTGCTGCATATCCCAACAATCCTCTTATTATATTTTCTCTTCTTTCGAAAGTTTTCCTCCTTTCCAATGTAAATTTAGTGGCATTTTGAGCAGACAATACGTGGATGGTAATCTTTAAAATCTGTATGTAAATTCTCTGTCCGTTTCCAAGCAATATATATGCTGTTTCACACTCCTTCATTCTCTCGTCTCCCTTTATTTTTTGGAGCCATATAAATCTCTCTCTTGATCCTGGGCACTGCCCTTCACCAGGTATTACACACCGGTACAGTATGATCCAAGCCCCACAATGTCTGCTGCACTATTAATGAATGCACACTTATTACACGCAAATGCACTAGAAAGACATTTGCTCTCAAGTTACAATACTTGTCGCAATACGCAGCAATATGTACAGCCCGGTTCAGCCATCTTATTCCTTAAGCTTGTTCGTCAAAAATTTACACTGAAGTTTCAAATCAAACCTATATGATATGTGTCTATTTTTACTATATTCTGCTGTTATCTGTAGTTATCAACTCTGAATTTCATCACGCATAACTGAAAAAGAGAAATCGTAAGGATATAAAACCCGACGGCAGAGGGAATAAAGCTCTTCTGTGTGAGTGAAGGCTTCATCAAAATTCCACAGAGACGCTAAAGGAATGCAGAGACGTTCACTTTGCCCTTGCGATTTCACCTTCAGAATATAAACAGGGAGCCGTGGAGACAGGAAACGCGAAATTATGTCCATTGTGTACAAAAAGTGCTATTTGTGTAGTGACACCGAACAAGTCGATCTGTAGGAGGTGAAAAAAAACTGACGAGCCCTTCCCCGAACCGTGCGATACACGTAGCCCATTACCATAGTACTGAAGCTTTTCTTCGCATTAATGTATGTTACATAATATCATGACTAATCATTTAATTTACAAGCCTCTTTTAACCTTTCCGAGCCTAGTGGTAACTTTTAGCATCACGAGGTTTAAAATTCATATTTACCACATAGTTTATGTGTATGTATGTATGTATGTATGTATGTATGTATGTATGTATGTATGTATGTATGTATGTATGTATGTATGTATGTATGTATGTATGTATGTATGTATGTATGTATGTATGTATGTATG
>Ga0123355_10010789_pt1 | contig 14043 bp, 8 predicted proteins | sample TergutEmb28metaG_3_FD_89872 | JGI IMG/M metagenome (GOLD analysis project Ga0123355, IMG submission 89872) | Embiratermes neotenicus P1 segment gut microbial communities from Petit-Saut dam, French Guiana - Emb289 P1 | ecosystem: Host-associated > Arthropoda: Insects > Digestive system > Gut ... | reverse complement strand
GGACACTTGTGAGTGCGGTAATGAACCTTCGGGTTCCGTGAAATGCGGGGAATTTCCTGACTAGCTGCAGACCAGTTAGCTTCTCAAGAAGGACTCTGCTCCATGGAGTAAGTAAGTAAGTAAAGAATAAGAAGTACGGGACATATTTCCGTTCATCCATAACCCAAAAGAATAAGCAGGATATGATTGACTATGTGTGACTTATGCTGGAATGTAGTGTGTTGATAGCAGTTAGGAGCAGGAGCACTAGATAATCGTAATAATAGGAACTGAGGGTTATTAACTCTTCTGTCAGTGCTTGGATTTCCAACATTTTTTACAGAAAAATTTTTCTTAGCCTGCATAATCAGTAGTTTCAGAACACCCCACGACGGCTACGATCTGTAAAAGTTTTTAACGCAAAAGATTGCCTGTGAGTAGCTAGAAATGGAAACTACCAAGTCTTTTCTCTAAATGTTTATTGCATTGTACAAATACGCAATGTATACTTGAAAATATTTGTAACCTGTTACATTTTGCAACATTAAAACTGCATTTCTAATATGTTTTAACCATTTGAATCGCGAATTCATCTAGATAATATCCAAAGTCCATTTACTGCTTTACAGTAAATACAAACTGGCTCAATTAAAATGATACTTTTTTTGTGCAATTTAAAGAGAAAAGTTGCTGAAAATAAATTAACACAATTAACATAAAATGTAATGAAAGTACTTCCATCAAAATCAAAATAAATAATCAATCGGTGTTTACTGTTTGACCCGTATCAAGGATTGGTCGAACACGACGTTTCTGAATGTTTAAACTATGCGTTAAATTTCTATTTTGTATTTTGTATTGGATTGTTAAGAAATGAACGAATTGCTGCCTTTGGAGCAGAACTTGTATGGTGCTGACAATTCGACCCTTCAGAAAATAGATCAGAATTGCCTTGAAATATTTGAAATGTGATACTGGAAATGGATGGAGAAAGTCATTTGAAACGATGGTGCGAGAAATAAAGTATTACGTAGAGTGAAGGATGAACGGAACAACGTACGCACAATAAAATGAAGAAAGGCTAAATGGATTTTTCACATGTTGTGTAGGAACTACGTGCTAAAACATGTTGTCGAAGGAAGGAGAAAAGAGACGGAAATAGGAGGAAGAAGACTTAAGCAGCTAACGGATAACTTTAAAATAAATATAATTTTCTGAAATTTGAAAGAGGAAGCACTACCTAGCACTCTGGAAACTCGCTTTAAAGAGGCTGTGGTTCTGTCGCAAGAGAGACCACGCCAATAATTGCTGATTACTATGCCATAAGATAAACTTTCACTACCAGAGTCACTTTGAGCAACATAACTTAATTTTCCGTTCTTTTCGACAGTGCAACAGCCCCTAGTGGGCCAGGGCCTGCTCATTATCAAAGCTTCATGATCACACCGAGACACACCACATGCAGTATGACTCCTCTGCTCGAGTGATCAGCCCGATGCTGAGACCTGATAACACAAACACTCACAACAGACAGACATTCATGCCCACGGCGGTATTCGAACCCACAATCCCAGCAAGCGAGCGGCCGCAGACACACGCCTTAGACAGCGCGACCGCCGGGATCGGTTGTTTTTCGTTACATATATACATACATACATACATACATACATATATACATACATACAATTAAATCATGACAGGCAATTACTGATGCATGTCCTAAGCCAGGCAAATTAGTTGGAAGACCTTACTCCATATTTCTTAAACTCAATCATATTATTCCATCTACTCCAGGGGTTACCAAGTGGCTTCTTTCTGTCGTGGTTTCCCACCCAACTATTGTTTGAATTTCACATTTATTCCAAGAATGCAACATGACCCGCCCGTCTTTTCTTCCTTTATTTTGCGCACTAAAAACCTTTGCAGAAGATGTCACAGTCCAAGACACTATTCCCGAAAGAGTTAGCTGCAGCACGAACACTTCCAGCTTGTATTCGGGATGTGTCCGACTATCACGTCTCAAGTTCCTTATTTTTCCTCAATGATCTCAGGCAAATTTTGGAATATTACCTCCAGCTGAGCTACGACCCACTGTTTCCACATTCTTCTAATTTGTTGTTTTCTTATGATGCTGTCAATCAGGCAGACACAGATAGCGTCGTTGAATTAAACACAGATTACTAAATAAATAAATAAATAAATAATCAACTGCCAATGCCAGTGTTCTTAACATGTCCATTTTCTTAATGTGAGGAATGTGAGCATTTTGCTCAGCTCCACTTTGTGTTTTCTGGAGCTGCACTTTTTTGGAGACTATTTTTACGTTGACGGCCTAAGAACTCATGCCGTGGTGACCTGACCTCCCAAAGTGGTCTTAATCGAAAGCAGGCAGTAGTTTCAATGAGAACTATTAAGAGAAAAAATTCTGCCCCAGTTTGCGAGTGTTCTGCTTAATGCCCAAAATTTTGAAAGTGGAAGAATTGTCATTTTATATGTTGCTAATTGGAAACGTCAGTGACATTTGCAAGCAGTACTACTCTGTTGGATTCCGCTGTGAATAGCTAGGTGCGTCTGTCTAATTACGTTGGAACCTGCTTTTCAGCTGTCCAAACGTTGACAATCAATTTAGCCAAAAATGAACTGAAATTAATTTAGAAATTAAATTTGTACTTCACGCGTCTCTAACTGTAAATTACGCTTGTTTGAAACCTATGCCAGGATGGGGGAAGCGTTTAGAGGTGATCGAAGTTCTTACTTAGATTACGAAATTGTCCCGCTAGACTATTTCACTCGCCTTTGCTTTTAACTATCTGCAGCTTCTTTTGTGATCTTATGTAAAATATTTGCATAAGAAATTACTTCTCAGAAGAGTGAATATACGTACGTATTTAGCCGTTTGTAATAATATCTAAGCCTTCTACCTCTGACAATGAATCAAACCGGTTCATTAGCATCTCTATCATAATCTTTGGAGTAACGGCGCCATGTAATTTGTATTGTTTAGACACTGAAGGTGGGAAAGGCAGACTAAAGATTACTATTTATCAAACTACTTATGTCCCTCTTCCAAAGACCTAACCTCCATGAGAACATCATTCAGTGCATGTATCAATATTTGGCTCGTCAGAAGGGGAGTTACGAAGCTACTTGAATGGAGAGTAAAACATTGAGAGTAAAGAGTGCAAAGTGTCTCAAGACACTACATTATTTAAAAACTTGAACGATTTTAAGTTCATTTATTTATTTTGCTCAGTATATGCACGACCTCAGCGAGGGCGAGAGAATATTTAACAAGTAACTGTCAAAAACAAATGTAGTGAACTGCCTTCAGCAGCTTCAGCTTGATACATTTCGACTGTTGTGTCAATCTCAAGGTCTCCATAAACGCATAACAAACTATTGAACTATATGCCACGATCATTGCTTAAACTAAAGTATACAGTGTTAATGTTACTTAAAATTTGAAACTATACCGGGGATACATTTGTCAGTGTACTGCTCCATATACCCAGAAGCTGCATCTCTGCCTTTTGCTCAGAAATATGTTTAAAACATGTGACGCATGGCGTAACATTCTGACAATCAAATTGGTTGTGTCTTCCGGTTAAGCTTAATGGTTGCCTAACTTCTTCTTTCTATCATCAGAACGAAGTTGATATTCAGTGCCCATCTGGCAGGCCCACATACTTTAGAAGTTACATCAGTAGACTGCTGAGCTGTGACTCATTGTAGTGACGATTCAGGTACTCTGTTTTTGATGCTATGTAGCTGCATAAGTTGGCCAATATTCAGCGGAACGTAGCGCTGTCAGCTTCAACAGTCGAGCAGTCCATGCAGTCCGTCTTAACATCGGGAACCACGCACCCAACACCGCAACCTCACGTCCCTCGGGGCCTGAACCTTCAGCAACACCGCTGTGAAAATCTTAAATCTCACATTATTGCAGTTAGACCACGTGCGCAAACGTTTGCATGCAGTCTTTATTAGTCTGGACTGTCTGTGTGTACCTGCATTGAATCACGTCGGAGTGAGACAAATCGGCTGGAGCGTGAAGTTGACCACTTTCATTCATGTTACTGGTGAGTAAAGGAAGTCGCCGAGCTCATGTACGTATGTCTGTCGTCACGACCATTCTACACGGCCTGTACGGAAATAAACACAGCGACACGTGTGTTTTATTGCTCTTCCCTTTGCTCTTCATCACAGTGGTATCACCTTATTTTCTGTTTATCCTTTGTCTTTCAGTTCGGAAATCAAGTGTCAGAATCGTACATTTCCTGTGATGTAGGTCAAGTAGACATTGCTGAATGACCGAGGCTGTTTAATTTCCTTCGCTTGACTCTCACATTTCAAAACACACCCAGCGTCATGTTCCGGCAACGAGCCAACTTTGCTGTTGTGTAGTCATTCTCATATCTCTAGCCAAAAATTAATACCCCAGTGCTTACTGTTTGTATGGAATCTGCTTCAACGGCAAAAAATCTTTGCTCTTGGCAAAATATACGATTATATGTTTAATATTATTCTCACAGTCAATACACACTTTGTCCCTGAACAGCATTAATAAAATGCCTTTATAAAGAATGCTGTTTGTTGTCTACGAGCTTGGAACTGGCTTTATAAATGCTGTTTAAAACTATTTCAAGTTGCAGAAGTATATGTGGAAGCAATTATTCTTTTGAACCGACCTTCCTGCACTACTTGTGCACTGGGAAAACTCACAAACTAAGTAACAACTCCATGAAGGATAGTCCCCAAGAAGCTAGTAGTCGCGCCACTGGCAGATAATTTCTTGATGTTTCTAGGACCAGGAAATTCTGTACTCAGAGAATCTTGCTAGTGGTCACCTGTTTTTAAAATCCCTTCTAATAGTCTCTCTCGTCTTCATTAAATTCCAGGCACAGTGACCTCTAGTCGAACGCGTTTTTTGGGGGGGGAGGGGGGGAGTGGGGGTTATCATGCGGTGTCGGGCTAAATCTCGTTATGCGAACTTGTTTTGGGAAAATATGGTTAATTGAATGTGGACACATACGCACCGCCGCCCTCCGTACATCTCTTAAAATTCGCATGTTTGGGACTTTCAAATGTGCACAATGCTTGGGTAGCTGACGGTGCCAGCCGCCGCGACCGATGAGTGATTGACACTCGCGATTGTCCATATCTATTTAAATTCTTCGGCTTTCACCACTTTTATTCCCATGCTCTTAATTATTTTCAAGAGCGTTTATTTAAGATCTTGCTGGGCAAGGCCGCGTTGAACGAGGGGCTATTGTATCCTACAAATATGTTGAACTAACTTCTCAGTTCCTGAATACTTGCCACTTATCAGTCCTGTTCCATCCTCTCTTAACTGGTTATCCGAATTACGTGGCTTCTTAATCTTCACGTATTACGCTAAGCCAGTTGGTTAGACCACGAGGGGATATTCTCAGCTCTCTGTTGGTATTGCCACTTTCATGTTGTTTGTATTTGTTTCCTAATGCCACATTTATAGTGTCCTCCATACTCCATACATTCTGTGTGTGTATATATATATATATACACGCATAAACACACACACCAGTTCTCTCCCTTTCCTCAAATTTCGGGGTTCCCACGGAATTGACTATGAAGATTATTATTGTCTTCTCGGATGTGACACAATGTGGCCTGACAGACATTTGTCGACGTTTCAGGGTATTCTGTTTCCGTCATCATCAAACGACATCAAGAAACCGTAATATTTCTCTCTCAAATATGCACATGTGGCATTTTTTCTCTAAAATTACATTCCAGAATCACATCTTAGATGAATACGACAAACGCACCAGAAAAGTTTTGCAGTTGTTTCACTGGTCCTGGTGATGCAGGCAGCAAGCTGATCAAATCGTAGCTGTGTTGCTGCCAGACTACACGGCACTACATTTTAGAAGTCAGAAATATTGATATCTCACATTTTTATATAACACATACAGTTGTACCAAAACTCTTGATTGTGATTGACGGCTATTATAGCTATCTGTTGATATCTCACCCTGACACCAACATTTTCCTTCATGCTCTAGCATTTAATGTGAACATTACAGTCCTCTGAGTTGTGAAACTTCGTTGCATGTCAGAAATATGGCGATCTTACGGAATAACATGGACCCCACAATTTCTTATAACCCTGAAAATTGAGTGAGTGCAATTTTCTGAAACGCTCGTGTATTTAACAGGCTACCTGGCGTCGCATGACAGTCAATAGGTAAGGTAAACTGCACAGGCGTGAACAGACCCCTAAGGTTCCAGAAGGGTGAGTTTCCCAGAATTTCTAGACAGCCGACACATGAAGGTTACAAGTTTGTCAACCCTACTCACTAGCCTCTTTTTCACCAAGGAGATTACTCATTTTTCTAAGAGGCTGAGTACACTCCAGGGCCTTATTGCGGCCGGAAGAATAAAATCAAAGAGAAATCACAATGGCGTCATCGGGAATCGAATCAGACAATAGGTACCTCCGCCAAAACCTCAATTCTCGCTGTGTATCTAGCAGCGCGAATGCAGCAGGTCGTCTCAAGAAATCCCCTTTTCTTGTTCGAAGTTATGTGCTCTGGTTGTCACTGTGCAATACAACGTGATTAATTACAACTGAATTAGGCTCAGGGAATAAATGCTGTGGAGACGTTTTTTGACGGCTGGTGTCAATGTTTCCGCTCGCTCATATATGGGAGCAACACTTTCATGATACGAGGACACTTGACGTCAATCGACAGACCGTTTTGGCGTGTACATACTTTCACACAGAAAAGACTTACTGTTGAGTTTTTGGCAGACCTTTTCCTGTACCAAGTTTTTGAGACTCGGCCAAGTTACGTGCTCAAATACCATTTAATATGCCACCATAAAATAATTAGACTGTAAGCATGTCATATGAGGGGGAATCTACGGTAATCATTCGTGCCGTTCCTTTACTACGTCACTTATTTGTCGTTACTCGACCCTCAAGGCCTCCTGTGACCTACCCTTCCTTCTCGATCCCATAGATGCTTAAATGACTTCTCGCCGACCCTTAAACTACAGTAGATCCCCTTTTACTTGGATATGGTGATGGTTGCGTGCCGTGTCAGTTGTTTGCTCATGGTCGGAAAGATGGGATGAGATGTTTAGGAATGAAAATTACTGTATCAGACAGCTGAATGGCGTCTGGTAAATCGTGACCCTATTTCCGTTAGCTTTTCTTGCTCTCATCCTTAAGTCGATGAAATAATAGACTTGCTGCTTCTGTGTATTTTGCACTTGCTCATTCCGTAGACCAAGTTAATGTGAAGTGCTCTTTTATTTTTTTAGCAATTTTAATTCAGAAATATTCCGTGCTTGAATTATTTATAGCTGTGGAAAGAAATGTGAGTGAATAATATATTACCGTTCTCTTATGTTGCTTATCGCTGTAAAAATGTGTGTACACGCACACTCGACGTGAGCATTTAGCTGCATGGTAAATATGTTATACATTTAGGTTTTATCATTAACACCGAAGGACGTTTTCTGAAAGGGGGATTAGACAACATCGTCGCCATATAGCCTAATCTTTCTTTCAAAATCTATGCAAATTGAAACATAAAAGCTCTTTTATTTTTTTCAGTGAAGCCGTTGACTTCCTCTTTAGATCGTGCCTCTTAGCGAGTACATTTGTCTGTAATATATTGACATTTTTAATATTCGACTAGTTACATGGATTATGTTGTTAATTGAGAAGCTAATAATCCCTTAGCTAGTGAAGAATCTCCCATCAGTTTATGAAGCATGAAAGTTCATTCCAGTGTTCAAAATGCCCCGCCACTGATCTCCGTTTTGAGCCAGATAAATTCTGTCAAAACTTTCCATCCTCTTTATTTAAGAAACAGTTTTGTGTTATTCTCGCATCTACACATAAACATTCCAATCTAACTGGCAAGCACTGACAGTACGTTAGATGCACTGTGTTCTTTTTGTCGTTCTGGAGATCACATGTCCGTTCCGGTCTGACATCTCCACGTCCTTAAATTTACTATTCTATATACTGACATCTTTATATTGCTAAACCTGGCGTGATCTTTAAAGGTGGTCAGTGGGCTTCACGTTCCTTAACTTGGTGTTTTGTATATTCACCTACTTGTATTGCTAAATCAGGCAGAAGATCGCCTCAGATACCCAGTGGACTGCACCTTCCTTACTTTACTGCAACGTATACTGATACTCGTATTTGCCAAATCTGAGAGATGATCTCTACTGATGTACAGCGCTCTATAACTTCTGTAGTTTGCAGTTCCGTATACTGATCTACAAAACGGGTTTTGGCTTCCTTAGTTGAGTGTTCTGTATACTGACTGTCTTATTTCGTATATTGCTATATCGGACAAAATAGCGTGACGAAGACACGTGCGCACTTTATCGCTCAGAACTCGACAAAGTGTCAGTCACGTCATAACAGACGTTTAGTGCTTCAGCCTATGTTTGGTTTCGAGCCCTTTTATGGACTCATAACCTGATTTGACCTTTAGCAGTTTCGTCGTTGTGGGGCTTCTAGTCTGGCGAGGCGACAGGCCTTTTTTTTTTTTTGCGATACCAAAGTCTTTGTCGGTGTTGACAAATTCTTTAAATTTCACGCGGTGATTTTTCCATTAAGACTAGAGGATATGCAAGTATAAGATATGCAGGGCCTTGGTTCAATCCAACGCTAATCAATACGTGACTTATGGTAGATGAATTTTCGCTGGGACAGGTTTCTCTCCGTGTGTTTCTTTTTCACGTGTCGTTGTTGCATCAGTGCCTCGTAGTCACTCATTTGTGTACCACCGACGCTATGCAAACCCAGCAATTAACATCGTTAGTAACACGCACTATAGAGCACCTGTGTCAGTTCAGGTTTGTGCAACAGGTCAAGCCTTAGCTTACTTGTGTAACAAAACAACGGAAGTTTAATTAACTGAACAGTCGCAAGATTAAGCCACTTATCCGTTCTGCGTTGCGATTCGGATTATGCATGTTCAGCCACTCCGTAGTTCAACTTACGATAGGTCCCCATAGTCTCTTCCAAAGCGTGTCCTCGAGTGCTGTGTAGTGCTACATAGTGCTGTATAGTGCTGTGTAGTCGTGTGTAGTGTTATGTAGTGCTATGTACTGCTATATAGTGCTATGTACTGCTATATAGTGCTATGTAATGCTATGTAGTACTGTGTAGTGCTATGTAGTGCTATGTACTGCTGTGTAGTGCTATGTAGTGCTATGTAGTGCTATGTAGTGCTATGTAGTGCTGTTTAGTATTCTGTAGTGTTATATAGTGCTATGTAATGCTATGTAGTGCTATATAGTGCTATGTAGTCCTCTTTAGTGCTATGTAATGCTATGTAGTACTGTGTAGTGCTGTGCAGTGCTATGTAGTTCTATGTAGTGCTGTGTAGTGCTATGTAGCGCTATGTAGTACTATGTAGTCCTCTGTAGTGCTATATAGTGCTATGTAGTGCTATATAGTGCTATGTAGTACTCTTTAGTGCTATGTAGTGCTATGTAGTGCTATGTAATGCTATGTAGTGCTATTTAGTTCTGTGTAGTACTAAGTAGTGCTATGTAGTGCTTTCTCTTTTAAATTCCAAAACCCACTTGTTTCTTCAAGTTTATCCTGTAGGTGCTTAAGTCTTTTTCTTCTTCTTCCCATCACTTCTATCCTTCATTCTCTCTTCCCTTATGCTGAACGTCAAAATGACTTAAACTTGCCAGCTGCATAATTATGTGACATATTACTAAAACATACAACAATTTGAAGCCGTTTGCATGAAAGTAGCGAAAATTCGTAAGCTTAAGGAATTAGTGAGTTGAACCTTATTTTGTAGTAGCCGCGAAGGTCAGTAGTTGATTTCATTCACAAATTCCCAGTCGGAGTAGATATAATGAGCCCTTTGCTCTGGGTTATTTTAATTTTATCCTTTAATTTCTCACTTAGGAATGTAGAGAGAAATCATTAAACGTTCTGAAGACTTTGGCTTCATTCGTTCCTTTATGAATTCTCCATGTAATCTCTCTATTAGAGATTAGACCAACATGTTTTACGGTTTTACAAAATGGAAGTTATGCACATTCAGTGTTTACGTCCACGCCATAAATAAGTGGCATGAGTCGTGTCCTCATTCATTTCTATTTTCCGGAGGTGACACCACGACTCCAATATCGTGAGACGGCGGTCGAGTTTTCTGAGAATATATCCGTATTTTTTACTTGTAACTTCCATGTCCATACAAGTATCATGGGAAGACTGGGTTAGGTAGACCACTGATGTTTTGAGGGAATAAAAACTGTAAAAGGCTGAGATAGGAAGCGACTTCTGCCTGTATTGTGCAACCTGGATTTTACTTTCCTTGAGTCTTCTTTTTCTTTAATTCTACGCACATTTAATTAGTCCCACCTTAAGTTCCGTAGAGGAACGGTATGTGTTCCTTGAATATACGTTTATTCTTTCTAACAACTTCCTTCATTAAACATGCAGTTGGGTAGGTTTTGACAATTTAAATCGGAAATCAGGAAAGAAAATGGATTTTCACTTATAATTTCCTGTCTCCTGTATTGTCTTTCCCTAACTCTACTACCTTTGAACCTCTGAATGGTGAAGTTCCTAGATTATTCGTGGCATCCGCGCTAATTTTTCTGTGACTTCAACATTACACCAGCAGGGCGCAGTTCTGCGTCATATATGATCCGTCCCTCTATCGTCCTGGCTTCAGATGCGTGTGACTATAAATTACTTTTGATGCGAACTGTGTTTTTTAAGTTACTGTGAAATAATATGGCAAATGATTCTATTTGTGTTACTTCCTTTTGGTTATTGTTGTTATACAGCGACCGCAAGTTTCACACTTATTAAGTCGGTGTTTTAGTTTTGTTTCGCGAATCTGCTGAGACTCAAACTAGCCAGCAGTTTCATTTTAATTTATGACTTCGATTGGTTTTAAGATCGCTGTGATTGAACCAAAGAAGAGGAAACCGTTCCTTATTCAAGAAAGAAGGGACATTCTAGCCGAAGTAGATGTGAGTATGGAAAGGCGTTTTGCTCTTTGTGCCAGATTAGGAATTGTGCCGTCAACACTGAACACTATAATTCAAAACAGGAAAGACACCAAAGAGTTTTATGCAAATTGCGGTAGGTTATGTGGGCAAACGAAGAACCCAAAACATTCACCAGTCAAGGACATTGCGAATCTGTTGTCTGCGTGGTTAAAACAGGTTAGAGCCAGCAATGTAATCACCAGCGATTCAGTGCTGAGAGAAAAAGCTCTATACGTATATTCCCAAAATGTTTGGTATTGAGCCTCTAATGGCTGGATTGATATTCTCAAGCAGCGACACACTGGTGTGTACAAAAAATATAAAGAGAATGCAAAAGTGCTGACGCTGCAGCAGTGGATGTATGAGGAAGGGAAAAATCGCTGAAAATTAGCGAGTGGTAAAAAACCAATAACACTTAAAATGCACATGAGTTTGAACTATATTTCAGGCTTTCATGAAACAAGACATAGAATTTTAAAGCGCATTCGTGTGATTGTGGAAAGAGTTGCAAGGAGAGAATGACAGTTCTAGCCTGCAATGCCGGTGAGACTGGAAATGTTTTACCATTATTTAATGGAAAGAGTGGAAAACACCTTGCTCTAAATATACCAGAAAATTTTGCATAGAGGCTGTAAACCGAAGAAAATTTAAGAAGGAGGCACTGCTTTTAAACTCTAGGAGGGTATTCTGTAGAATAATAGCCAATGTGCAAAAGCAGGCCCTGTATGGGACTGCAAGAAGTCAAGCACGGACGTCTGGCTAGGCAAATACTTCTTATCCTCTTTCAAAATCTCCTCAAAGCAAACAAGCAACTTCATAATTCCTGGTCTACTTGTTGCTGCTCGTAGCTCTTTCAAAGGTCTCAAAAAACTTGAAGCCAACTTTACTGAACCAAAGCCACTGACTCAACTTCGAAACCGTCAGGGTCCCCCCCAGGCCCAGGCTGACGTTCCTCGGCTTATTGAAAGCGCTTTGCTTCCGAATTTCAACAAGAACCTTTTGCTTGTGAGTCCGATTCTGGGATTTAAACACTGCGAAAAAGTCGTCAGCATCTTAAATACGAATTTGAGCGCGCGTCTTAATTTACTTGTGCTGGGAGCAAGCGACTTAAGTGTGGAAAGACGTGCGATGATGCGACTTGATCCGGGAGATTACTGCACTGGACTTCGTGCTTATCTGTCCAGAGATTAGGCGCACTTGTGCTTTAGCAGTGTGTCACACCTTGCAGGGAGTCAGTCGTAGGAACGTAGACCAATAATTACCTTTGTGATTGACGGCAGTGGGAAGAAGGGCCCCATACTTGAATTCACGCCAACATTCTGCCGCCATTTGGCCAGTGTTTTAATGAAAAATAATATGCGAGCCAGTTGACAGTGACTACTGCAAACACTCTGTCCGCGAAATAGTAGACAGCATGTTGACTTCGGTCCCTCCAGCAGCCTCGATCTTTGCCGACATACGTTATTTCTTTGCAGTAACACTTCTTATTCTACCACAATGTCTTTTAAGAAATTTTGAAGTTTTTTCCATATTTACGCGTATTCAGTGAAAGTTTAATTTCATTCTATCCGTCAGAAGCTATAAGGTATGAGAGTATACAATAAAAGGGTTATGTGTGTGAATAATAGCTAGGGATATTACTTTTCCAAAATTTTCATCGAAACTTCAGATTTATAGAGCATAGTGGTTAGTGAACCACAGACATGTCAGTACATAGAACTGCGTAATGCGGTTAATCGTTCAGCATCATCCTCACTATACAGTGATAATATGGGAGAGATGAAACCACGTTTTTTCCAAGCCTTACTTGGTACAGATTATATGTCGGTTGTGTGAGGAGTCGCTAAGGTTCAACTCGTGACAATTCTACATGTCATAACATTAAAGTTGCTGCAGGTTCACAGAAAGAGAGGTCTTCTCGTTTTATCGCACAGGTACAGTACTTATCCGTCTCATAGTGTGGCGCTGCTGTTCCATCTCACAGAGAGCGGCACTTAGGTTCAGTCTTGTAGATATTCGTGATTCTGCTCCCACCTACATTATTTCAAACCTACTAAATACTCTGTCTATATGCGGAAACAGATAGTACATGCTAGACCACTTGGTGGGAAATAAATAATGCAGAAACGAAGTTTTGAAATTAGTATGCTCGGATCAAAATATAGTCTGATTAGTCTAACATAATTTGTGTTGCAGTTACTGACATTTGTTTTGATCTTTGTATTGTCAACACAGAGAAGTGTTTCATGTCCACAATTATGCTTGCTTAAATGCAGGGGCAACAGTATTGCAACAATACTTCTTTTTACTAAGAAGAGAGATTCTAAATACGTAAGCAAAAGAGGATAAAATAAAACATTACCATTTTCTTCTACTCCGACATTAATTGTGGATGTTCACCTTGTGTGGGTTAATTTTAGTGACAAATTTAATGTTTGCCGTCCCGAAGTATTTAACACATATATAAATATACAATGATGAGTCAGTCAAACACAACAAACTTTGTTTGTTGTGTTTGACTGACTCTTCATTGTATATTTATGTAATTTTAGTGAGACTAGCGAAATTTTGTAAAACACTATCTTCTTTCATGAGTTTGACTTTCTTTACAATCCCTCTACGGAAGGTTCGCTGTATTGAGATAATTTCTGTCCACTTGTTTCTTGGTATCAGCCCGTACATGGGTGGACTGTTTATTGCGATATGAAATACTTGCTGAAGCCGCCCGTTCCAGGTACGAACTCGGGAACTGACTTCCTTGAGATGTAACGGTTTTACTTGAAACTCATATAAATTTGTAATTTATTCCTTTTTGGGTAATTCCCCGGCGTCTGAGTTCTAATTGCCGACGTTTCGGAACTCACTATCGGTTCCATCTTCATAGGCAGGTGAATGAAGTATCAGTATGAAGATGGAACCGATAGTGAGTTCCGAAACGTCGGCAATTAGAACTCAGACGCCGGGGAATTACCCAAAAAGGAATAAATTACATTTAGAACACGGCGAAAGCTTAAAAACAAGATTCAT
>Ga0123355_10010788_pt1 | contig 14044 bp, 11 predicted proteins | sample TergutEmb28metaG_3_FD_89872 | JGI IMG/M metagenome (GOLD analysis project Ga0123355, IMG submission 89872) | Embiratermes neotenicus P1 segment gut microbial communities from Petit-Saut dam, French Guiana - Emb289 P1 | ecosystem: Host-associated > Arthropoda: Insects > Digestive system > Gut ... | reverse complement strand
CGTATAAGTACCTAAGATCAATAGAACTCGTCTGCATCTCGTAAGACAACCTGAAGATGGCCTATAAAGGCCGAAACATGTAGTTGTAATAAAATAAGTCAATAAATATACTTATATTGACACTGTTGTGTTAGACTACATTCCAGCTAAGCTCATTTTACACACAACGGGGATGACACACCTCCTAGAAACATAACAGGAAACGTACGTATGACGTAACATTAAATTGCGTTCATGCAGCCATTGTTGCAGTGGAAAAGCAATTAGTATTACACAACCTGAGTGTGTATTTGTGTATATTTGTAGCCTTAGGTACCCAGCATGCAATGCACTTGCGCCCTATTGTCATCTGTGGCCTGCCCCGCTCTACGATGTTTTCCCCACATTATCTCAGAAACGGTACGATTTTCGCAAAACTGTTATTGAATATAAAATGTGTGTTGTGAGATTCTCTACAAGGTTTGCCAGAAAAATTGTTTATTCTAATAAGAACTGAGCGAGATTTGATCAAAAATATGTATATATTGGTTTTCATGTGAAATATAATTTATTCCTGTCCGATTTTAATGAAAATCGAATTTTCTAGATAGATTTTGGAAAATGTTGAAATTTCATGAAAATCCTTTCGGTGGAAACCGAGTTTTTTCCGTAGGAACGTAAGGACAGACATGACGAAGCTAATAATCGCTTTTTGCAATTTTGTAAACGCACCTATAATTGTCTGGGACAATACATCCACAGAATGGTGAAGGATGCTCGTAATCTGTAGTGTCCAATCTATCGCCCCTTTTTACTCTCAACACTGTTAGCATAATGAAGTCCACGATAATATGGTGGGCAAGGCAAATTGCGCGTGTGACGGAGGTGAGAAATATACACGATTTTTTGTTGGAATTTTCGGCAGAAAAAAACTGTCCAACACAACTTGATTTATTGGTAAAGCAAAAATATTTTTTGTTTAACGTAACAGCTGCATGCTTCTAACAGACCATCAGGATATTCTTAAGGAAGGACGGAGAAACATGACGAAGCTAACAGTCGCTTTCCGAAATTTTGCGAACGCGCCTAAAAATTGGTCCCATATTAATAATAATGATAACAATAATAATAACTTGTAATTTAGTTTGTTATCAAGCAATAGAAAATAGAGAACACGAGGATTCCTCAGAATATTATAACAAACTGCACTTCATTACAACATGCTACAACATGAGTTCAGATTTTTTTCGTTCATAAAAGTGTATTTTATAAATAAGACGGTAAGAATATAAAATCTATTGGACTGAAATCTTCGGCAACAAATTAGACCTTATCAATATTATCCTGAAGTATTTTTTTATTCCACTCACGCGTTGCTTCCGTACGAAATATTCCGACAGTATTCCTTCCACGTAGGCCCATGTTTGTCTCCATGGGGTACTTTCCCTAAATTTCGATATTGTACAAACAAATCATGATCAATGGCGGAATATGAAAAATGGAGCATGCTGTAGAATACTATCTAACACATAATTTATCGACACATCCGTCTGAACATTCTATATTGCGTCAGATTTTTAAATGTAAGACTGTCTCCTCTTTGAGAGTGCATGTCGCATTGAAAGGAACACAAACAGAACTGGGGATTATTTCTGCTCTGTCCCACAATCTGGAAGGTGAGGGTGGGGTTTATGGCACTGTTCCTTCTTCTTCTTCTTCTTCTCCTCCTCCTCCTAGCAGGATAAGCTGAGGGATGATTTTCGTGCAAGATGCGGGTCGGTCCATTAGGACTGCCTACCTCACTCCCAAGACGTCTTTGAAATAATGGGATCACAAACAGTGCCCACCTAATGCCTGGCAGTTCGGAGCAGCTGAGTGTGTAAATCTGCAGACGTGTGCTGCATCCAGACACGCAAATGGCTCGATTCAGGACCAATAAATGGGCCTGAAATTTATCCTGTTCTAGAACACAAGAATTAGTAAAACGAAAACACAATACAGGGAAGTATGGCGGATTTTGTTGTATAGGAAGTGTCACAACTAAATTTCATCAAAAAATATGGAGACTAAAATATGAACTTTAATTTTGCCTGTTGTTTTGTATGGGTACGAAACTTCGTATCTCACATGCAGAGAGGAACATGGTGAAGGGGCACCCTGTGGCGCAGTTGCTTCACGCACTGCGCTACAAGCCGGAAGGTCGCGGGTCGCGGGTTCAATGCCCGATGGTGTCATTGGAATTTTTCATTGACATAATCCTTCCAGCTGCACTGTGGCCCTGGGGTTGACTCAGCCTCCAACAGAAATGAGTACCAGGAATATTTCATGGGGGTAAAGGCAGCCAGTGCGTAGGGCTAACAAATTTGCCACCTTCGGCGCCGATTTTCTTGAAATCTGCAGGCCTCAACCACATGGAGCGCTCGGGCCCTATGCAGAGATTGCTTTACCTTTTTTTACATAGACTGGGGGTGTTTCAAATTAGGGTGCTGAGAAACACTTGGAAATAAGAAGGACGAAGTAGCAGGGTAGTGGAGAAGACTACGTAAGGAGAAGCTGTATCAGTTTTAGTCTTATTAACTGGGTGACAAATTTAAGAAGAATGAGATGTAACACGTTTGGGGAGAGGAGACTTGCATACAGGCCTTTGGTGGGGATACCTGAAGGAAAGAGACCACTTGGAACAAAAAGAAGTAGATGGAAGGATAATATTACAACGAAGCTTCAAGAAGTGGAATGGGGGCATGGACTATTGTGACCTAGGTCAGGGTATGAACATGTGGCCAGTTCTTATGTAAGTGGTAACACAAATCCCGGTTCCATAAAATGCGAGGAATTTCTTGACTAGCTGAGGACATGTTAGCTTCTCAAGAAGGACTCTGTTCCATGGATTTGGTTAGTGTGTTAGTTAATTAGCTTGCGAAAACTGAAGTTAGTGCGTTAATGTGTTCTATAATCTGACGCCGTGTAGTCTGGCGTATAGGTTCGGAGTTACCGGAGGAATGTACTGCATCGATATTGAGTGTTTTTGGCCCCGTACATTACTCTGAATATGAAGGAATAAGTTTCTCCTTTCATTGTTATGTAAAAGGTAAAATGATACCATTACAGGCCTGGTGTGGCCCAGAGGGTGGTTAGAGGTATAGCTCTACTCTTCCATGACCGCGGCACTAGAAGGGGGTGAGTGGTCAGCAGCACGCCCCGGCCGCACTTTACCCCCGGGAAACACCCGGTCCACATTTTACAGGAGGCTGGGTGGGCCTCAGAGCCGGTCTGGACAGGTGGAAAATCTCGTCCCCACGGGGATTCGATCCCGGACCGTCCAGCCCGTAGTCAGTCGCTATACCGACTGAGCTACCTGGCCCACCATTGCTACGTAGCTACCAAAATGTACCGCTTCATATTGCAAAAGAAAATTACTGACGCTATAAGGACAAACGTCTCTTAAATTCGTTAGAACCGTCACGTTGCCTGACGTCCTTTAAGATCCGGAACCGAGTATTTCCCCACTCAAAGTAAAGTAATTAACCCCATGTTTTTTTCTGTGAAGTACAAGAGTTTATTTTTACGTTACTTACGTGTCCATTTACCAGTAGACTGAACAACATAGAGTGGATGACACAAGACTGTGAACAGTAAGAACTGTGAAACAAGCAACTGTAGCCTAAGTGACATAATCTAATTAAGCGTTGAAGGAATACGGAAATATTTTAAAATATGGCGATTGGCTTTATTGGCAGAAATTAAGTTTATACACATTAGTGACTTGAATTGTCAGCAGCATGCAAGATGCATGTTCTGGTGCTTTATTTTTTTTTTTTTTGAAGTGCTAAATGAACTGAAACTGGGTCGTTAGTGGAGGTGCCATTTGGCGGGGATGAGGGTGACAACTTGTCACCTCGTATGGCAGAACATTCGGACAGTGTTGGTATCAGGTTGCCGGCAACATGAGGTTATAACAATAACGTATACTTACTCCATGGTGCAGAGTCCTTCTTGAGAAGCTAACTGGTTTACAGTTAGTCGAGAAATTCCCAGCATTTCACGGAACCCGAAGGTTCATTACCGCACTCACAAGTGTCCGCCACCTGTCTCTATCCTGAGCCAACCCAATCCAGTCCATATAGCTACATCCCACCTCCTGAAGAACCATCCTAACATTATCCACCTATCTACGGCTAGGTCTCCCCAGTGGTCTCTTTCCCTCCGGTTTCCCCACCAAGACCCTATACAACCCCCTCTCCTCACCCATACGCGCCACATGCCCAACCCATCTAATTCTTCTCGATTTTATCACCCGCACAATATTGGGTGAGGAGTACAGATCATTTAGCTCCTGGCAATAACGCATACTGCACAGTTTTGCTGTCATAAAGTTTTAACATTGCTTTACGTGTGATAAATATTTTTATAAATGAATATGATTTGGATCTTATACATGTGGTTTTTGTTAAAGAAGTGAAGCCATTTTTTTGCCAAATATTTGAGCGACTGTTAATAAAAGGCGTGAAAGTCTTTTGTAATGTAAAAACTTTTTTCTTGAAGTTCCAACTACATGTCCTTCATTTCTTGACCAATAAACATTCATTCTCTCCTTTGGCTAATATTTTCCCCCCTTTTTTTTCCATCAGGGCTTACACCTCTGTTGCTGTAATATTGTTCAGTTCTGCTTCGTTAGTGATGCATGTGAGAGGTATTCTTATAAGTGCGTTTTTGAGAGAGGCACAGTATGGCCGTATTACACACCTTTCCTCTCCGGCTACCGCACCTGTATCTCACACCTCCAAACGCTTCCCCAATCCTGTGATAACAATCGTCCTAATAATAGGAACTACGGTTTAACAGCTGGTAAAAGTTTTGGAAACCTTCTGATTTCAGGGTATAAAGTTAGACATCTAGTTACCGAGTGACGCAATAAATCTTCGTATTCTTCACAATGAAAATCAAATACTTGAGTAAGGAGAGACCAACTTGATGTCACTTGCTTTATCATTTCATTATTTAATATTCAACATGTTTCGGATGTTAATACATCCATCCTCAGGAGCTTGCGACTTATGTGCTGAGCTCTTTCATGGGTTGTATTGATGTGGTTCGATGTGTGTTCGTGTTACGTTGTGGTTTGGCTGTGGTGGTGTGGTATCCGTATGCAAGTTGAAGCACTAGTAGTGCTTCAACCTGCATACGGATACCACATCACCACAGCCAAACCACAACGTAACACCAACACACATCGAACCAGATCAATACAACCCATGAAATAACTCAGCACATGAGTCGCAAGCTCCTGAGGATGGATGTATTAACATCCGAAACATGTTGAGCATTAAATAAAGAAATAATAAAGCAAATGACATCACGATGGTCTCTCTTTACTCAACTATCAAGATGATGCACGGTCCAATAAACATAAAAAATCAAATACATTTTTTAGCTCTTAAATGAGTTGTGCAGAAGAAGTAAAATGATTAAATGTATTTGGGACAAGAACTTCAATATCAGCCTGTAGTTTTCCACCAGATGTTTGTTACAGGGGTGCAAAATATTGAAAAGATAAATGGCGTATTTAACATTTGGTTTAATACTTTTAATTCTGGAAAACCGAATTGTATTTTGACAAATTATCACTGGCATATTTTTCGGAGTGAATGATAGCATTGTCAATGTTTAAAGAATTTTCAATGCTTAAAGAATTTTCAAGAAGCCCTTTTTTGAATTTCTTGACATATCCCACCTGACTTTTTTCCGGGTCATTATAAAAATCTAGAACTTCTTTGTATTAGATGTACAATACTTTGGTGCGACTGGGAAAAGGGTGGTATGGCGGTGGTTTGAAGTATCATTTATTACAGAATAAAATGAAAGTCAGCCTATCGTTCAAGTTTATTTAAATATAGCTTATTTAACTGCTCATTTGCAGAACTTTGTGTAAAAGCTTCAATTACCATCGCTTCAGATGTTGTACGGTCGTACAGTCGTACGGCTTGTTTTGGGGTATTTCTTCTTTAAATTAAACCCATTTCATTTCGTTCCACAGCCGAAAAATCTGTAAGAATATTCGTGCTATAAAGCGTGATTGTGTGAGTCACGCCAGCATTCATAACTTTATGTGCCTGACTGTCTCGTCTAGTTGGTATAAATGTAGGCAACTGCCGATTTTGACCAACATGTTTATGGAGTTGTTTTTATCGTGTGCTGGATGTATGATTTTAACGTCATTTTCTCCTCCACTAGATATGGTGAATAACCTGGACAATGCCCTTGAATTATCATGAGGTATTTGTTTAAACAAGCATATTTTACTAACATTTCATTATGAAATACGCACATTATTTTCTATTTCTTAAAAAAATATATATTATATTTTTGTCGTCTAAGCAAAACCGAATTGGTACAATGTCAACATCAAATAATTTTCACTATGACGCAACACCCCCAGTGGGCCAAGGCCTCCTTATTTCCGAGTCTTCCACGATCATACTCAGACACACCACACTCGATAGTACTCTTCTGGACGAGTGATCAGCCCGACACAAAGACCTCTGCTTGACAACACATAATACTCACAACAGACAGACGTCCATGCCCCGCTGGGATTCCAACCCAAATCTCAGCAGACGAGCGGCCACAGTCCTACGCTTTCGACCGCGCGGCCACTGGGATTGGTTATCAAATAATTACCTAAAATACGCCTGCAAAGTCTGTTCTAAATTTACAGCAAGATTAGTTTTGGTTCGTTTACTAGTAGTGAACTTAAAGTATTGTCAGTAGTAGCAAAGACCAGCGAACAAGTATGTGTGGAATGGTGGAAGGACAGGTAGTTGCCAGTTTGCAGACAGTGGTACTGTGCTGTCGGCGTGGCAGATAAAAATTGTTACCACTTAGATTTCACACAGAAAGAGATGTTTCTTCTGACTGGAGGGACATTTCAACCCAGTTTCGGGACGCGGGATTTTAAGTCCAATTTTAGGGCTGTCCCGGGAAACTCGGGACTGGTAGTTACCATACCGGCGAGCCAGGAAAGCAGGCTAAAATCCTCTAGATTGGAACACACTAAGGATCAAACCGCAGGTAAAATTGTGCAGGTCATGAATCCGTCTGGATCAAAAAAACCAGTAACAAATTACGCATGAACACTGCGTCATCTTTCGAGAGATGGAACTTTTAATGACGACGCTGTGAAAACCCCAAACCTCACAAAATATGTTTCTCAGTTGATACTTTATTTACATGTTCAACTTAAAATAGAATTTCCTCGAATTTCGAACCTATCACATTGACCCAGAATAATAGCCGTTAATTTAGATTTTGCTGATCCCAGTGTTCGCGCGGTCTAAGGCTTAGTTCTGCAGTCGCTGCCGCTGAGACTGTGGATTCGAATTCCACCGGGGGCATGGATATCTGTCTGTTTTGAGTCTTGTGTGTTGTTAGGTAGAGGTCTATGCGTCGGGATCATCACTTGTTCAGGGAAGTCCTACCGTGTGTGATTCGTCGTTGAGTGTGATTTAGGAACCTCGTGAATGAGGAGGTCCTGGCCCACCGGGGAGCTTTTGTGCCAAAAAAGAAAGAAAAAGAAACTTTGTGATGCTACAAAACACATCGTACGGTAGCTGCTGTGATGATATCAGTATGAATGATATCTAAATGGAATGATTTATAATTGTGAGATCTAACAAAACGAATTCCATATTTGTTGGTACCCTTTTACTTTGCTTCTAAAATTTTTACACATCAGACTAAAGGTGTTCCAAATTGGACCGATAAATGTAGCTAAGCCACTTTAAATATAGAGTTACGTTGCAGTAATAATTAGAACATTTGTATGTTGATCTTAAAAGGGCAAGTTTCCTTAATTTCTCTGTTTTATAAACCAATATCAGTAATTTTTTCTTTGTTTAGGTTTCATTTTAGAGTGTCTTAAAATAAAATGTTGTGACAATGTTCACACACACACTATAAATATTACATTACATTATAAATAGATATATAATTGTAATCGAGTACTGAAGGATATTTTGGTCAGGAAAAAATAGCTCAGCGGTTCGGTCGACATTTTGAGAGCGCCGCTGGTGTGATTAGCAGAGCGCCCCGTTGTGAACTGTGCAGCAAAATATTAAATCCGTAAAATATAGGGTACTTTGAAACATGATCCTGTACACTTATTAGGTCAAGATTAGTCCTTTTCTGCCGTAACTAATATATAATTTTACTACAATATGATTTACGTCCTGTTCACTTCTCTCAAATATTTTCTATTTACTGTAGAGTCTGCTGTAAGTTTGAGAGCCGCTGATGTACCAGGCGCTGGGTTTCCCAGAGAATTGATGTCATTTTGGGGATTATCTAGCATGGCGTCGATCCAGAGAGGTGATTTATCGTTGCTTGTTTCACAGCCTGCTTTCACGAGAAACTTTGAACGCAAGTTCCTTGTACAGCCAGTATTTCCTTTTCAATTATAAGACAATATAACAATGGGTGCCCAAAACATGCGTCCTGACTAGTCATATTTTGATTAGGGTCGATAGGACATTTATTTATGAAGTAATGTAGGATGAATACTTTTATTCAATAATATTATCAACATAACTGCATGGAACAGAAGTACGAAAAATGTAGTTCGTGAACCATAATCGATCGCCGAAATACTTTTGTCTTGTGAGCGGTGACAAGAAGTGTTGACCCTAACAATTGGACACTCTGACTTTCAAATCGCAATAAATTAAATAACTCCATGGGCAGGAAAATTTGTGGAAACTGATGGCCCATATCCAAATATTTTTCCATCACTTCGTTGAACCTGAAGTTATAAAACTATGTTTATCAAAGCCTTTCCTGCACCCTGACTAGGACTAGTTCATACCACGTCACACCTCTTCATCCGTTGCTGTGTAATAAGATGTTTGTGTCGGATACGCCAAGTGAATCCTTTCCTTCAGACTTACATCCATTTTGTATGCCAAATGTGTGGTTTTTCTATTTTATTGTCTTAATCGTAAAAAGCTCACCAAATTATTCCAAATAATGGGTATTTAATAGCATTAAAATCATAGATCTTTACATTAATGCTCAATTACAGGTTTACAGAAGCAGAGTGTGCGGCATATTGTGTAATGATTTTAAATTTCAGGCGTGGAATTCAGAGACCTTTTACCCATTTTTTGCTCTGTCGTTGTTTTCTGTGTACATGCTTTATTCCATTATGCGATTGAAAAAGGACCATTAGTAGTAATAGTAGTGGGCAGTAGTAGTAGTAGTAGTAATAGTAGTAGTAGTAGTAGTAGTAGCAGTAGCAGTTGTAGTAGCAGTATTGATATGATGGCTTGGGTGTTGGTGATGGAATGGACAGATAATTGTATTCAATGGAACAGAAAGCCACTTCGTAATAAACACGATATGGTGAAAAGCACATAGAGGGGCCACTCCAGCTATTACTGATATATGAAATGCCGGTACTTCAGTGGGACAATGAGCTTTATTGTGGAGGTTCTGGGCCACGTTGCTTTCCAAAACAAACACTACAAAAGCTTTTCCATTTAGTGCAGTGCTAGTGCATAGGCTCCTGTTTGGATTTTACTGGCGAAGTTTCATCCATTTAATTCCCGTATGTTAAATATTTTATCACACATATGAGTGTGAAACTTGGTCGCTTACATTGAGGGAGGAAGGTAGGCTGAGGGTGATTGAGAATAGGGTGCTGAGGAGAATATTTGGACCTAAGAGGGATGAGGTAACAGGAGAGTTGACAGAACTACATAATGAGCTTAATGATCTGTACTGCTCACACAATATTAATTAAATCGAGAATTAAATGGGCGGAGCATGTAGAACGTATGTAGGAGGGGAGAGGCGTATACAGGGTTTTAGGTAGGGAAACCTGTGGGAAAGACACCACTTGGAAGACATAGGCGTAAATGGGAGGATAATATTAAGATGGGTGTTAAGGAAGTGGAATATGGGGGCATGGACTGGATCGAACTGGCACAGGATAGGGAAAGGTGGCGGGCACTTGTGAATGCGGTAATGAACCTTTGGATTCCATGAAATATATGGAATTTCTTGACTAGCTGAGAAGCGATTAGCTTCTCAAGAAGGACTCCGTTCCATGGAGTAAGTAAGTAAGTAAGTATGGCAATCATTTTCCTTTAGTGCAACTTACTTTATCAGGTTGTGATATTTGAAATGGTCTGTAATTAAGGTGGTGGTTGCTGTGAATTCAGATGTTGTAAATTTTACTGTCATGAAGCCAGACACACATCAAAGTGTTCCTTAAAGCAGCACATTTCGTTGTTTCAGGTCGAAAATTTGGTGTGGGAGTATCGCCAAGGACCCGACGAGAAGGACGCTCAAGGATTTTACACCAAGACTGTGGGTCTACAGTTCCAGATTCAGAACGAACACTTTTCGAACAACGGAGGAGGCGCTGCTCCCAGGATGGAAATCCGCTGCAGCTCCACTGTGGGGGACTCAACTCGTCACAAGGTGCTGTTCCCCTCCCTTGCAAGGCCACTAACTTCAAATAAACTGGCTCAGGAGGGATTCCGGAATTCTGCAGGTAATATCTTATTACATGAAAGGGCTGCCGAAATGTGTAACGATGAAAACCTCGCATTTTGCTCGAAAGGGTAAGAAAGATGAAGCAGCAAGAAGATGCATAAAATTGAGTAAGCGGTCAGTTATTTTTTAGTTCCTTTTGTCTACACCAAACACTTGTAACTGGCGTCGAATTATAAAAGACGTAGAACGTAATATTGAGGCGCTTTCGTGCAACCATTGCTGCAGTGGAAAAACAATGAGTGTTACACAACCTGAATCTGTGTATTTGTGGCCTTAGGTATCCAGCATGCAATGCGCATGCGTCATATTGTCGTCTGTGACCTGCCCCGCTGTACAATATTTTCCACATTATATCATAAACGGCACAATTTTCGGGGGAAAAAAAAGTTACTGGGTACAAAATGTGTTTTGATTTTCTCTACAACTTTCGCCTGCAACATTTCTCATTCAAAGATGAAATGAGTGAGATATGATAAAATAATGTCTTCATGTAAAGTACCCGTTATTCTGGTCTGATTTTAATGAAACTTGAATTTTCTCGACAGATTTTCGAAAAATCCTCAAATATCGAATTTCATTGAAATACATCCAGTGGGAGCCGAGTTGTTCCGTGGAAACTTAAGGACAGGCATGACGAAGCTAATAATCGCTTTTTGCAATTTTGTGAACGCACCTATAATCGTCTGGGACAATACATCCACAGAATGGTGAAGGATGCTCGTAATCTGTAGTGCCGATTTTGTCCCCACGTTTTACTCTCAACACTGTTAGCATAATGAAGTCCACGATAATATGGTGGCAAGGCAAATTGCGCGTGTGACGGAGGTGAGAAATATACACCATTTTTTGTTAGAATTTTCGGCAGAAAAAAACTGTCCAACACAACTTGATTTACTGGTAAAGCAAAAATATTTTTTGTTTAACGTAACAGCTGCATGCTTCTAACAGACCATCAGGATATTCTTACAGAATAAACGTAGCGAGTACAGACTTGATTCTTGACATCCTGTTGTATATGCAACAATTTTTTGGAGTCAAAAGCAGACAGACCCGAACAACTGGATTTATTTTATGTGAAATATCCCTGTTCGTATAGCAATTACAATATCTATAGATATTCACAGTCACAAAGAACTCCCTTGTAAACAGGTTTATTTATATGGCTTGTAAATAAAACTGTTTGCAAATGAGTTGTTGGTGATTGCGAATATTAACAGATATTACAACTGGATTTATAGAGAAATCAAATGCGTTGTTCTTCGCTACAGTAGCCACATGCTTCAGTCTTTGTCTGGTCACCACTAGGCCATTCCTACACACAAGCAGATCGTGGTCTATATTTTGACAAGAATAGCCCAATGGCGGAAAATTCAGTTTTAATGTGAAGAACGAGGAACTGTGTTTCACCAACAAATCACTGTTCTTATAATGCTCTTGATTGAAAGAAAAAAATATTGTAAACTCTATGGGTGTGAAACTTGGTCGCTCACATTAAGGGAGAAACGCAGGCTGAGGGTGTTTGAGAATAGAGTGCTGGAGATAATATTTGGGCCTAAAAGAGACGAGGGAACAGGAGATTGGAGAAAACTACATTATGAGAAACTTAACGACCTGTAGTCTTTACTAAACATTATTCGGGCGATCAAATCGAGACGAATGAGATGGGCAGGGTATGTGGCACATATGTGGGAGAGAAGAGGTGTACATAGGGCTTTGGTGGGGAAACCTGAGAGAAAGAGACCACTTGGAAGACACAGGCGTAGATGGGAGGATAAAATTAAGATGGATCTTCAGGAAGTGGGTTGTGAGGGCATGAACTGGATCGATCTGACTCAGAATAGGGACAGGTGGCGGGTACTTGTGAATGCGGTAATGAACCGTCGGGTTCTATACAATGTTGGGAACTTCTTGACTAGCTGAGAAATGGTTAGCTTCTCAAGAAACACTAAGCACCTTTAAGCAAGTCAACACACGTTAAAATCACAATTCAGGAACACTTTTAGCATATCCGACGCTACGCTTTGCTAGGGAGATATCGCCGTAAATACAAAAATAAGAATAACGCCTGCATATTTTAAGGTTAGTCAAAAAACTGGAATTCGTAGACCAAACGAGCGACTGTCAGTTTCATTACTTACTGTGATATAACCGTAAAACTGTACCACAAGGCGCAACGACTGTTTTGTTCGAGAGCATTGTCGTGTGACTTACAGCAATAGAAAGCCATTTTGTTCAAGAAAGTGTTCCACCTCGGAATAGCTCTTAAATTTAGTGTCCTGTGAGTTTATAGAAAAGAGCAGTAAAGCCGCAAAGGAGCTCTGCGATCCGCAATGCGTTATGCCCGATCAGCCATCATGACTGACGCAGTTTACAAGAAGAGTGCGATCGCGAATTTACACCGTCTTGTAAGCTGCAAGGAACTGCTGATTGGTTGAGACGGACTTCCCTAACTTCATTTACAGAGACAAATTTGCATTTATTCCTACCTTAATTTAGTGGTGAATTTCAAAACGGCACACCCAAGTAGCGCCAGTTTAGTGCTGACTTAGAATTCCCTCGCACATTAAAATCCGAGTAATTTCCCATTTCTTGTGGCTGTATTTGGAAGATTAAATGTTTGCGCTTCGCTGTTATATTGTAATTTAATATGAATAAACCATACAGCTAATGAATACGGAGGCAGTTTTTCTGAATTGTAAAAATAATTACTTAAAATTACAAAATCTATTTATTTGTCAGTACGAAAACAACTTTGAGGATACTATACATTAAATTGTCATCTGCTACAAATTTCGACCGGTTTTGGCACACACTAGGTAGATTATACAGCAATATACATGGAAAAGAATACCGAGGTGGAAGCTTGCACTTTACATTTAATATATTGAAATACATATAATTTAGACCATTATTCCCTATAAAGAAATAATAAATACCCAAATAGCGATTAAAACTGGTTATAAATTGAAATAATTATTGCTGAATAATAGACGAAAGGGATTTCGTTATAGATGAGTGTAGTGGAGTGTAGTCTAGTGTAGTATAGTATATTATAGTATAGTATAGTATAGTATAGAATAGTATAGTATAGTATAGTAGAGTAGAATACAGTATAGAATAGTACAGTATAGTATATTATCTTACAGCATACTATAGTATAGTAAAGTATAGTATAGTAGAGAATAATGTATTATAGTAGAGTAAAATACAGTAAAGTTTAGTATAGTTTAGTGTAGTATAGTACAATATACTACAGTAAAATACAGTATAGAATGGTACAGTAAATTACAGTATATATTATATTATAGTAAAATATAGTGTAACGTAGTACAGTAAACTAGAGTATAGAAGAGTACAGTAAAATATATTATATTATACCATACATTTCATTTCATATCATATCATATATCATGTATTATATTATATTATATTATATTATATTATATTATATTATATTATATTATATTATATTATATTATATTATATTATATTATATTATATTATATTATATTAT
>Ga0123355_10010787_pt1 | contig 14045 bp, 1 predicted proteins | sample TergutEmb28metaG_3_FD_89872 | JGI IMG/M metagenome (GOLD analysis project Ga0123355, IMG submission 89872) | Embiratermes neotenicus P1 segment gut microbial communities from Petit-Saut dam, French Guiana - Emb289 P1 | ecosystem: Host-associated > Arthropoda: Insects > Digestive system > Gut ... | reverse complement strand
GGCATGTTATATGTCACTGCATCCAAGTCCATTTGTTGGATCAGGTAGACTCGTTTCTGAGCCGAAGACATCTCGTAATATGCCACATCCTTTGCCTTTGGTATTGGCAGGTATTGAGTAGCCTCGCTTTCCATTACTAGTGCTACAAGTGCCTCGACCGTCGGATTTGAAAATACCTCTTTTACAATGATTTTAACGCCTGTTTCAGCCTCTATTCGGTTGACGAGCCTCGTTGCTCTTAGAGAATGACCACCTAATTCAAAGAAACTGTCTTTGATTCCAATTTGTTCTACCCCTAAGATTTCTTCAAATATCCCACAAAGTTTCTCTTCTACCTCTGTTTTCGGTGCCACATACTCTCTTTCTGTTCTCACTTCTATTTCTGGTAGTGCTCGCTTGTCTAACTTTCCATTCCTCGTGATCGGGATAGAATCTATCTGAATCATGTAACTTGGAATCATATAATCTGGTAATCTTGTTACTAAGCTATCCCTTACTGAAGATATATTAAGTTCACTATCTGATACAATATATCCATAGATGGCCTTATCACCACTTGAATCAACTCTAGCGATCACTGCACAATCTTTGACTTCTTCCGATTCTCTAATTGCGCACTCTATTTCTCCTAGCTCTATTCTAAATCCTCTGATCTTGACTTGTTCATCTATTCGACCTAGGTATTCAATATTCCCATCTGGTAACCATCTTGCCAAATCTCCTGAACGATACAGTTTTCCTTCTCCATATGGATTATCCACAAACTTCTCCGAGGTTAACTCTAGCTGATTTAAATATCCTCTAGCTAATCCTTCTCCAGCAATACACAATTCTCCTGGTACACCTATCCCACATAACATATCATTATTCATGATATATACTTGCGCATTAGCAATCGGGCGACCAATTAGTATCTTGTCACAATCTTGCTCAAATCTATAAACTGTTGTACATACCGTTGCTTCTGTAGGTCCATACACATTAAAAATATTTTCTATATTACTTTCAGATATTTTTTTATATCTTTCGATCAAATCATACGAAAGAGTTTCTCCTCCCAAATATAATCGATCAAATGCATTCAATTCATCTAATAATTGATGTTCCTCTGCATAGTCCACCAACATCCTAAACATCGATGGTGTCATCACGATTTGTTTTTCTGGAAATAGTTCCAACACTTTCTTTAGATCATATCTTCCCTCTCCCGATACGATCTCCAATGTACAACCTAATAAAAGTACAGGGAATATTTCCAACACAGATCCATCAAATATATAGTTAAAGTTCTGAAGAACTGTCGTTGCTTCTGTATAGTTGCCATTTATCCGTTGCCATTCAACTAGATTCAAAACATTACGATGTTCAATCATAACACCTTTTGGGTTGCCTGTTGTTCCGGATGTGTAGATCAAATAGATTAAATCACTTGACTTATTGACAATCTCTAAATTATCATAAATTCCACTGAAGATATGATCATCTTTTAACTCTATCGTCGCTACATCTATCTCTACCTCTACTTTCTCTTGACCCATCAACAAAGCTTTTGGTTGGCAATCTTCAAGTATATAGTTTATTCTTTCTATTGGATAAGTTGGATCAAGCGGAACATATGCTCCTCCTGCTTTGATAACCCCATAAATCCCAATGATCATCTCTATGCTTCGCTCTGCCATGATACATACATAATCATCTGGCCCTACACCAAGCCCTCTTAACTTATACGCCAATGCATTTGCTCTCATATTAAGTTCTTTGTATGTAAGTTGCTCCTCTTCAAACACGACTGCAATATTCTCTGGCGTTTTCTCTACTTGTTCTTCCAGCAGCTCCACCACTGTCTTATCTCTTGGATACTCTATAACTGTGTCATTAAACTTAGATAAAACCAAGGTTTTTTCTTCTGCCTTTATAGCTCCTATTTCTTGTACACTTTTTTCTGGATCTATTAAGATACCTTGCAAAATAACTTTTAGATTCCCCAATATACCTAAAGCTTCAGACTCTCTATATTTGCTCGGATCATACATCAGTCTTAACATTAGTTTAGTTGTTTTATATGTTGCAAGTGTTAAATCAAAATTCGTTTCTTCTCTAGCACTTTCTAATTGTAATTCTAACTGGTGCTGCTCTATCTTTTTAGTGTAATAGTTTTCAAATACTGTAGTCGTTTGAACTAACTGAGCCCCCAATCCACTTAATTTTTGGATCTCTGCTAATGAGTAATGGTCATGCGCCCCACTTTTTAACGCTTGCTCTTGTAAACCAATAATCAACTCTTTAAATGTTAGCACATCATTTGATGTCACACGAACAGGTATCGTATTAACAAATAAACCCACCATATCTCTTATCCCAACCAAATCTACATCTCTTCCTGATACAACCTTTCCAAACACAACATCCTTTTGATGGTTATAACGTTGAAGCAATATTCCCCATGCTGCCTCTATAACTGTGTTTAACGTCACACTATAGGCCTGTGCTATTTCTTCTAACTTAATTATCTCTTCTTTTGTTAAATAGTTCTCGACTATGCCCACTGATTCTTCTACTTTCTCATCAATGATGCCACCAAATGGTAAAATACACCCTTCTCCTTCATATCCTTCTAATAGACTCTTCCAATAATTCCGACTCGGTTCATCTTCTTTATTGCTGATATAGTGAATATAATCACTATATTCTTTATATTTAGGTATCTGATTCAATATCTCAGTTTCTGACTGACCCCCAGATAATTGATCATAAAATGATAGAAAATCATTCATAATAATTGACATACACCATCCATCTAAAATAATATGATGGTTGCTCATCACCAATCGATAATCTCCCTCTGATAGCTTTATTAAATTAAAACGCAATAAACTATCCGTTTCTAAATCAAATCCTCTTAAAATATCTTGCTTATAAAATGCTTGTAATGCTTCCTCTGGTTGATCAATACTTGATAGATTGAGCACTGTAAATTCCAGTGGTCTTTCCTTTAACACTATCTGCCTCGGCCCACTTACATTCTTATGAATCATACTAATTCTTAACGCTTGGTGCTTTTTCATCAAGATAGCAAAACTTTGGCGTAAAAATTCTTCTGATACATGATTTTTAATAGAGAATATCTGTTGAACTACATATTCACTTGAGTCTGGATTGAGAAGTTTGTGGTACAACATCCCTTCTTGCATCTCAGTTAACGGAAGTATTTTTTCCATTTGGTAGCCTTGGTTCTCAAACCCCCTTATCACATGCATGAATTCTTGATGTTTCCAACCTAATTCCCCAAAGTCTGAAGCAGTATGTTGAGGGGATGTTATACTTAAACAATGCATAAGTATATCTTCTAGCTGCTTATTAATTTCTCGACATACATCAGTCATTAAGTCACTAGAATACTTAGATGCATCATATAAGACCATTGCTTTAAGTTTCCCTTCTATAATCATACTATTGATCACAATATCTGTCCCAAATGAAGTATCCTCAGATACATCATTATCACTAAAGAATTGACTAGCAACGAAACGCCCACCTTGCTCATTAGAAGTAAATTCACCTAAATAATTAAATGTTACAGTTGGTGTTACACCTTCTAACACCTGCTCTCCTAATGATTTTAAAACACCATATCCTATCCCATAATTTGGAATACGACGTAACGTCTCTTTCACATTGCACAAATCACTTGCAATACTTCCACTTATCCCTTTAATCACCACAGGGTATACACTTGTAAACCAACCCACTGTTCGGTCAATCACTACATCCTCACCAATTGCTTCTCGTCCATGTCCTTCCATGTTGATCGAAACTATACTTTGGTTGGTTACTTTAGATATTCCTCGTACAACCGCCGTTAATAGAAGATCGTTCAACTCTGCATGATAAGCTTGAGGTGCTTTATACAAAAATTGTGATGTCTTCTCTGCTGATAACTTTATCCATAAAAGTTCTCCTCTCCTTGTACTCTCACTTTCAACTGTTGTTATATTCCCATTTTTAATACTGTTCTCTACTTCTCTCCAGTAAGGAAGTTCACCTTTTAAGCGATCACTTTCTCTATATCGTCCCAATGCTTGACTCCATGCTTGAAAAGAGCTTGTTTTTTGCGGCAAGAGTACCTTCTTTCCTTTCTCAACTAATTCATAATTTTTTGTAAAATCTTCAATCAATATTCGCCATGATACAGTATCTACGACTAAATGATGAATACATAAAAGAAGGTAGTCTTTTATCTGTGTTCTAAATAGTCCAACTTTAAATAATGGACCTTTTTTTAGGTTAATACTCCTTTGAATCTCATTTGAAACCTGATCTACCTCCTGTGCTAAGTCAGCGTCATCACCTATATCTCTATAATCATATACGTATAAATCAAAACCTTTATTTTCTTGATATGGCTTTATTTCTTGCTTTAATCCTTGATACGTAGCACGCAATATGTCATGGTATCTAACCAACTCATTTAAAACGTTTCTTAATATGCCTTCGTCTATTCTAATCTGACTTTCTAACATCACAGATTGATTAAAGTGGTGCATCTGGTTATCATCATTTAGAATAAAATCTTTTTGAATCGGGGTTAGTGCTACTTCCCCTAAGACTTCTTTTTGATCAATAACCACTTCTTCAATCACTTTGAGCGTCTCCCCTATTGCTCTTGGTGTTTTGTTTTGCATAATACTTCGAACATCTGTTTGATAGCCTCTTTCTCTTAGCTTAGATACGATAAGAATCGCTTTAATTGAATCTCCTCCAAGCTCAAAGAAACTATCATCAATTCCAATGGAAGAGTCGATTCCTAGAATTTCTCCAACAGAAGAATCAATCCCTAGAATTTCTTTAAATACGAGACACACAGCCTCTTCTGTTTCGCTTCTTGGTGATGCACTTTTCTCTTCACTCTTCGCTTCAATATCTGGTAATGCTTCTTGATCAAGTTTTCCATTTAAGGTAACAGGCATTTTATCTATTTGCTTCATATATGTAGGAACCATATATCCAAGCAATTCTTTTCGAAGCTCGTTTTGAACCATATTATCATCTAATTGATTTTTTGATGTAAAATAGGCATAAATAGCCTTTTCTTTATTTCCATCTCCTCTTGCAATTACAGCTGCATCTACTACGCCCTCTACTTTCCTGAGAACATTTTCAATTTCTCTCAATTCTATTTGATGACCTCTTATCTCAACTTGCTCATCTATCCGACCTAGATACTCTATGTTCCCATCTGGCAACCATCTCGCTAAATCTCCTGAACGGTACATCTTTCCTTCTCCATATGGATTATCCACAAACTTCTCATCTGTTAATTCAGGATGATTTAAATATCCACGAGCAACACCAGCACCAGTCACGCATAACTCTCCTGGCATACCAATGCCACAAAACTGATCATCATCTATTATATACATAGAAAACATTGAGCGTGCTTCCCCAATATCACTCACTCCATTTTCTATTTCGTTACCCCCTATTTCTCGATATGTTACATGTAAAGTAGTTTCCGTCATGCCATACATATCAATAATTTTTACTTCTGGATAAGATTCATGCCATTTTTTAAGCCTTCCTGGATTTAGTGCTTCTCCTCCGAATATTAAATATCTAATTGATAACTCATCATCACTGTTAACGAAGTTCATCAAATTATAAAATGCTGTTGGAACTTGATTTAATACTGTTATCTTTTCTGATTTAACAATCTCCATCACTTTCATACTGTCTTGAAATTGATCTCTTGAAATCACAACCAATTTTGCTCCAGATAATAATGCTCCAAATATTTCCCAAACAGAAAAAGCAAAGCTAAAAGAATGAAACAGTAACCAACTATCTTTTTCATTAAAATCAAAGCTATCATTCGCTAACAATTGAGCAACATTTTGATGTTCAACCATCACCCCTTTTGGATTTCCTGTTGTTCCCGATGTATAGATAAGATATAACAAGTCACTTGGTTTATTGGCTATATCTAAATTAGCGTAATTTCCAGTAAAGATATTTTCATCTTTAAGCTCTATAACCGGTACATCGATCTCTATTTCCATTTGCTTTTGATCCATTAACACGACCTTCGGTTTACAATCTTTCAATATACAATTAACTCTCTCTTTTGGGTAAATTGGATCAATTGGCACATAAGCCCCACCTGCTTTGATAATACCTAAAATACCAACAATCATTTCAATGTTTCGCTCTGCCACAACCGCTACATAATCCTCTGCTCTTACACCTAATTCCCTTAACTGATAAGCTAATGCATTTGCTTTTCTATTAAGCTCTCTGTATGTAAGCTGCTCATTCTCAAATACTATTGCTATGTTCTCCGGTGTTTTATCCACTTGTTTCTCGAATAACTGGGTAACTGTCTTTTCTAACATGATTCATTCTCCTTGCTGTTTTGTTTTTTATTTTACTGTTATATTCTAATCAGAAGTATTCTTAATCTAGGCAGTATTCTTAAATTTAGGCATGATCAACATCTTTTCTTTTTCTGTCATCATTTGAATTCTTTTAACCTTTTTTTCAGGCTTTGAAGTTATCTCCAGTAATAAAGCTTTCAACTTATCTAAAATATTTTGAATTTCATCCCTTTCGTATTTATTTAGATGATATGTAATCTCTAATACCAATTGATTTGTTAGGAATGCTATCAGAGATAAATCATAATTTGTCTCTTCTCTAAAACTTTTTAGTTCTAGTCCTAATAAATGCTCATTTGATGGCTCTTGAATATAGTAATTCTCAAATGCTAAAGTCATCTGAACTAACTGTGACTCTGATCCACTTAGCTTCTGGATCTCTGCTAATGAATAATGATTATGCTCTCCACTTCTCAACGCTTGTTCTTGTAACCCTATGATTAATTCTCCAAATGTCTGCTCATTATTCGTTGTCACACGGATAGGGATTGTATTGATAAATAAACCTACCATCTCTTCTATTCCAACCAAGTCAACATCTCTTCCTGATACAACCTTTCCAAATACTACATCTCTCCTACGATTATAACGTTGGAGTAAAATTCCCCATGCTGCCTCTACAACTGTGTTTAATGTTACATGATAGTTTTGAGCCATCTCCTCTAGCCTATTCGTCTCTTCTTCTGTAAAATCTATCCCTAGTGTATCCACTGATTCTTTTACTTGCTGATTACCCCGCCTTAATGCTGGAATAGATCCTTTTTCTTCATACCCTTGCAACAGATTCTCCCAATAATTCCGACTTGATTCATCTTCTTTATTACTGATATAGTAAATATAATCACTGTATTCTTTATGTTTTGGTAACTGACTCAATATCTCAACTTTTGATTGACCCTCAGATAATCGATCATAAAACGATAGAAAATCATTTATAATAATTGATATACACCATCCATCTAAAATAATATGATGATTGCTTATCACCAATTGATAATCTTCTTCTGATAGCTTGATTAAACATAAACGCATTAAGCTATCTGATTCTAAATCAAATCCCCTTAAAATATCTTGCTCATAAAATGCTTGTAATGCTTCCTCTGATTGATTAACATTTGATAAATCGAGTACTGTGAATTCTAGTGGTTTTTCCTTTAACACTACTTGCCTTGGCGCACTTACATCCTGATAAACAATGCTAGTTCTTAATACTTGGTGCTTTTTCATCAAAATATCGAAACTTTGACGTAAGATCTCTTCTGATACACTGTTTTTAATAGAGTAGTTCATTTGAATAACATATTCACTTGATTCTGGACTCAGCAACTTGTGATACAACATCCCTTCTTGCATTCCAGTTAATGGAAGAATATGCTCTATTTCATATCCTTGTTTCGTAAAATGATCCATCACATCCTTAAATTCTTTATGCGACCACCCCATCTCTTTGAAGTCTGATGCGGTATGTTGAGGAGATGTTACACCTAAACAATGAGCAATTACATCATTCAACTGCTTATTAATTTCTTGTTGTAAATGACACATAAATTCAGAAGAGTACTTAGATGCATCATATGAGATCATCATATTAAATCTCCTTTTTGAAATCACACTGTCTATTGAAATAGATGTTTGGAACGTATTCTCTTCAGATACATCGTTATCACCAAAATATTGACTTGTAATGAAACGTTCATCTTGCCCATTAGAATCAAACTCACCTAGATAGTTAAATGTCACAGTTGGTGTGATTCCTTTTAATACTTTCCCACCTAATGACTTTAATACACCATAACCAATTCCATGACTAGGGATGCGACGTAACGTTTCTTTCACATGACATATATCATCTTCGATACTTTCATTAAGACTTTTAATCACAACAGGATATACACTCGTAAACCATCCTACTGTTCGATCAATCACTACATCCTCACCAATTGCTTCTCTTCCATGCCCTTCCATATTGATGGAGACTGTGGTGTTACCTGTCGATCTAGCTATCCCTCTTGCAACTGAAGCTAACAAAATATCATTTAATTTTGCATGATACGCCTGAGGCGCTTCGTACAAGAATTGTGATGTTTGTTCCTCTGATAGCTCTATGCTTAAAAGTTTTATTTCCCTTGTACTTTCAGTTCCATTAGAAACTATATTACCACTTTCAACATTTTCTTCTACTTCCTTCCAGTAAGGAAGTTCTTTCTTTAAACGATCGCTTTCTCGATATCTTCCCAATGCTTCACTCCATGTTTGGAAAGAGCTTGTCTTTTGTGGCAAGAATACTTGTTTATCATTCTCTATTAATTGATAACTTGTGGTAAAATCCTCAATTAATATTCGCCATGATACACCATCTACTACCAAATGATGCAGACACAATAGAAGATAATCTTTTGTCTGTGCTTGGAATAATCCAACTTTAAATAGAGGTCCTGTCTCTAGATTGATGCTTCTTTGAATCTCATTTGAAGCTCTATCTATTTCCTGAGCTAATTGATTTTCATCAGAAATATCTCTATAGTCATGCACATATAAATCAAAGCCTTCATCTTCTTTAAACGACTGTACTTCTTGTCTTTGCCCCTCATACGTTGCACGCAACATGTCATGATGTTTAACCAATTCATTTAAAACTTGTCTTAATATGCCTTCATCTATTCTAATCTCACTCTCTAGCGCCATTGATTGATTAAAGTGATGCATCTGCTCATCATCGTTTAGAATAAAGTCTTTTTGAATTGGCGTTAGCGCTACTTCACCCACAACTTCTCCTTGATCAATCAGCATTTCTTCAATCTCCTCAAGGCTCTCTCCTATTGCTTTTGGGGTTTTATTTTGCATGATACTCCGAACATCTGTTTGATAGCCTCTTTCTCTTAGCTTAGATACGATTCGAATCGCTTTAATTGAATCTCCTCCTAGAACAAAGAAATTATCATCAATTCCAATAGAAGAATCAACTCCTAAGATTTCTTTAAATACAAGACACAAAGCTTCTTCTACTTCTGTCCTCGGTGCCACATACTCCTGCTCTGTTTTTACTTCTATTTCTGGTAGTGCTCCCTTATCCAGTTTTCCATTCCTCGTCATCGGCATCGATTCAACCTGAGTCATATAAGCTGGTATCATATACTCAGGTAATGTTTTTACTAACTTATCTCTTGTCTTTGATATACTTAGTTCTGTATCCGATACCACATAACCATAGATTGCTTTTTCTCCACTTGAGTCTTCTCTTACAATCACTGCACAATCTTTGATTTCTTCAAGCTCTCTGATTGCACTCTTTATTTCTCCTAGCTCAATACGGAATCCTCTGATCTTAACTTGTTCATCTATCCGCCCTAGATACTCTATATTCCCATCAGGCAACCATCTTGCCAAATCTCCTGAACGATATAACTTTCCTTCTCCATATGGATTATTCACAAACTTCTCTGCTGTTAATTCAGGCTGGTTTAAATACCCTCTAGCTACTCCTGCTCCACTCAAACAAAGCTCACCAGCTACACCTATTCCACATAAGTTCCCATCATTTAAGATGTATACTTGTGTATTGCTAATCGGTTTCCCTATTGGTGTCTTTTCTTTCAATGTCATAGTCGTAATAGGATAATATAATGAGTATGTTGTATTTTCTGTTGGTCCATAAATATTTGAAAAGCTTAACTCAGTATTTCTATTTACCAGCTTTCTTACATGGTCTTCTGATGTAGCTTCTCCTCCAAACAATAATTGCTTTAATGGATCAAACGTTGAAGCATCCAAACTGATGAGTTGGTTATACAACGCTGTTGTAATAAACATTGTATTAATTTCACTTCTAATTAGTTTTTCTTTTAGTAACGTTGCATTTAATAAGATTTCTCCAGGTAAAAGAACCACTTTTCCACCATTTAATAAAGCTCCCCATATCTCAAAAGTCGAAGCATCAAATGAAAGTGAACCCGCCTGACCTATAATTACATCTGTAAAATCAACATAATTTGTATTTCTCACAAGTGAAATCACATTCCGATGTTCAATCATAACCCCCTTCGGCTTCCCTGTTGTTCCTGATGTATAAATACAGTAAATCAAATCCTCTGCTTGATTGACATGGACTGGATTTTCACACACAGCTTCCCATACTTCTACTTCACTAAGATTTATTACAGGGATCGGTGTTTCTACCTCTGCTTGGTGTGTTAATATTACCTTCGGACTGCAATCCTCAAGTATGTACTGTATTCGCTCTGATGGGTACGCCGGATCTATCGGTACATAGGCCCCTCCTGCTTTGATAACACCATAGAGTCCAACAATCGTCTCTATGCTTTTCTCTGCCATAATACCTACATAATCATCTGGACCTACACCAATCCCTCTTAACTTATGTGCCAATGCATTTGCTCTCATATTAAGTTCTTTGTATGTAAGTTGTTCTTCTTCAAACACAACCGCTATATTCTCTGGTATCCTCTCTACTTGTTCTTCAAATAACTGTACCACTGTCTTATCTCTTGGATAATCTACAGCCGTATCATTGAAATCTCCTAATATTTTATTTTTATCCTCAGTTGAGCTGGTAGGTATATCTTTTAAAGCTATGTTGCCATTCATCAAAACATTGTCTACCGTTTGTACAAATAGATCTGACATGCACTTAATGGTTGATTTTTTATACAAATCTTTGGCATAATTAATAGTTATTTCAAAGGATTCTTTGCGTGCATTCACCACTAGTACCAAATCATAAATACAGTCAAGTGTCATTATTTCCTCAACAAAGGAGCTTACATTTTCAAGTTTAAGCATATCGTTGTATGACTCTTCATAATTAAGACAAACATCAAATAATGGGCTATTATTTTTCTTGTTTCCTGAAATATCTAGAATGGTTTCATATGTGACATCTGAATTTTGTAACGCTAACTTATTATTTTTCCCAACAGAAGTGATAAAATCGAAAAAACTAATATCATCAAGAATATCGTTGCGAATAGGAATCAAATTAGAAAACATACCAACAGTTGAATTTAATTCTTCTCTAAATCGATATCGACCTGAAACAAGTGTCCCAAGTGTGATATCAGATTGAAAAGTTAGCTTAGAGAGGACGAAAGAAAAAATACCAATAAAAAATGTAAATTTTGTAATTCCATAACGACGACAAAGATCATCAATTTCTTGATAATTAAAGAGTTCAATTTTATAACTCTCAGAAGCTAAAAGTTCTACTCTTCTATGTGGATAATCTACTAATAAATCACATATAGAAGTTTCAGTACTCAATACCTCTTTCCAATATGCTTGCTTCCTTTCATATTCACCACTCTCTACAAATTTTTCTTGCCACTCGACAAAATCACGGTAATTATATTTTTTCTCACTATTACACTCAGGATAATTATAAAATCTTTGCAAATCTTCTAGAAATACCGAAACACTTACACCATCAAAAATGATATGATGAATATCTAAAAGCAGCAAATACTTCTCATCCTCATCATTTACCAGCCTAGCTCGAATTAAAAGATCATCCGCAGACAATTGAAATGGTTTTATAAACGAACTTAACTCATTTTTCCTTAAATCTTCAAATGAGTCATAGTTATTTGACTCATACTCTGTTCTTTCAATTTTTAGTTGTATTTCTGAGCGAATTTTATAAGACAGTATTCCATTGATTTGGTAAAATTTTGCAGTTAACATCGGATTGCACTTCAGACATCTTTCTAAAGCATTTTGAAGCCTTTCCACATTTAATTTCCCTTCCATTCTTACAGATAACGTGATGTTATAGTCAAGTCGTTCTGGGTTTAGACAATATAGCGCATACAACCTTTCCTGAACAGAAGATGCTGGATTTTTTTCTTCAAAATTTGCATGTTCTAATGTTAGTCTATCAACATCGTCTCTTGGTATATGTTTTTCAATCACACCAACCATATCACTCACGTATTTGCAACTTAGTACCTCTTCAATTGACAAACGGACTCCAAATGTGCGCTCAATTGAGGCAACTATATTAGCATGCTCAAGAGAATAACGTTTCTCAATTTCTGACAACATACTATCTTCACTTATTATAAGTGCTTCATCATCGAAAACACTTCTAAAAACATTTTGTATTTCATTTAAAATCTTTAACCTTTCCATCTAACCAGCCTCCCAAATTCTATTTAGGCGTTACACCTTTTATTTAAAACTCTCAAATACTACCTTTTTTATCCTACTTTTATTTTTGATAAGCTTCCACATCACAAATGCTTTTGATTTCATTCAAATTTACTATCTCCTTGCCATGAACTGAAACTTGAAAAGTATCCACCCCAGAAAAATCAAATACTTTGCAGATTCTACTTTCTTTGTTTTGGATTGAATTACATATATGAATCATATATCGAATTTCGTAGTCACAAAGTTTTTAGTCTTTAAACACATAAAGCTACTCCTATTCACTTAGCTAACACTCTCCTTCAACGGTCGCTACTTAACAATCATCAAAATTTCCCCACAAACTAATTGTTATGAAAGACAAGCCCATTAATCAAAATCTCCTTGCCATTGCGTAAGGGACAACTAAATAATAAATTGATGATTTGTTATGCTCAAACATTGTAATATCAACAGATTTGTATGTCGAAATAATCAAATTATTTATTAACTAATCCTAACTATAATTATATCCTCATATAATAGCTATAGATTTTTTGCATCTCAAAGCGTCAAAATCCTATCATTTCTGCATCTCAAATAAACAATTTTGAACGCTCAAGACCTCATAATCGTACAACCAACCCAATCCAAAAAGCTAATCTTCGACTTATTAATGAAAAATTTCCTATAAAAACAAAAAAAAGTGCAACCACCCTCGTACACTCAGCGCAAAAATAACTACACATCTCACTACAAAAGACCTCAAGATCAGTAAAAAATCGACCCTAACAAAAAATAAAATTTCAACTCCGCCCCTCCAACTCACAACAAGCCATCAAATTAAAAATCAAACAAAATCTAAAAACCATTGATCCTACTCTCAATCAGTCGAAAAATAATTAGACAATATTCTTATACATAAATATATCATTATAACATATACCTATATTATAAAATATTCCCAAATAGTCAAATGGTCTTATTGTGAGATAATTAGACATAGATGAATATCTGATAATAAGGGAGGATGCATTTACTATGATAAGTTACAGACCGCTTTTTCAAACAATGAAAGACAAAAATATTTCAACGTACAAACTATTTAATGCTGGTTTTGAACGTGCAACATATTATTCAATGAAAAAAGGCAATAGTATCAGCTCAAATACAATTGATAAATTGTGTAATATTTTGGATTGCCCTGTTAGTGAAGTTATTGAACATATCCGAGATGAAAACTAGGTTAAGCTAAACAAAATTTTATATCCGAAGGGGGATTCAAATGTCAACTCTAAGCAAAAGACTCAAATCTCTGAGAACAGAACGTCGTATCACTCAAAAGGAATTTGCTCGAAGCTGCGGTATTTGCGTGCGCGCATTAAGCTATTATGAATCGGGAGAACGTAACCCAGATACAGATATACTTATTAGATTTTGCAAATATCTTGATGTATCAGCAGATTACTTACT
>Ga0123355_10010786_pt1 | contig 14045 bp, 9 predicted proteins | sample TergutEmb28metaG_3_FD_89872 | JGI IMG/M metagenome (GOLD analysis project Ga0123355, IMG submission 89872) | Embiratermes neotenicus P1 segment gut microbial communities from Petit-Saut dam, French Guiana - Emb289 P1 | ecosystem: Host-associated > Arthropoda: Insects > Digestive system > Gut ... | reverse complement strand
TCAAAGTCGGGATGAGCATTGTAAAGAAAAGCGCCTTGGCCTAGGAATCTTGCCTCAATACTCCATACGGCGTACAAGGTTATATCTTCTGTTACCACAGTAGAGCAATCAAACCTGCCTGCAAAGTTGTCAACATCATTACCCCCTGCGGGGTTGTAGCGCCCATCTGGGCTGCGACTCCACCAGAAAAACCCTCGCCCATCCCAGAACGGCGAAACTAGCTGGTTAGCAAACTCCCAGCTGTCAACTGTTCCGTCAAGCCCTGTTGTAAGTTGCATATTGGGCATCCCACCTAGGAACGCGCCGCCATTGGGTACAAAGGTAACAATGTTACCGCCCAGTGCGGGCATTATGCCCTGATATTCCGGCGCATCACCTATCTCACCACCATAGGGAATATAGTCATCGTACTCATGCTCATATTGATAGTAAGTCCCTTGATGCGGCCCATCGTTCATATAACCGCTTTCAGGTGTGTAGCCATATGGGGCGTAGCTATTGTAATCATAATCCAGTGCATAGTCGTAATAAAAATTTGGCGGCACCAATTCTATAATTACATGATTATAGTGGTTCCCGTCATTGTATCCGTAGGGGTGGCTGTAATAGGCATCGTGATCCTTGTAGCTATCCAATAGATGATAATCCCAACCATAAGGCAGAGAAAAAACTATTTCGTCAACTTCCATCTCCAGCTGTATGCTAACCATGAAATTGCCATAATTATTTTCTTCAACAAAATAATTTTTCGTATACGGATATACTCTAATACTACCATCATCGCATACGTCAATATGTATAATATTTTCATGGGTATAGTAACTATAGTATGTGGGCTCGTAGGCTTCATCTCCGCTCCCATATTCAAATGCTAGTACAGCCAGTGCTGCTACAACCAGCAATACCGACATTAATGCTAAGACACGTAACCCGCCAGAACGTGTTACACTCCATTTGACAAACCATGCTTTCACGGAAGGCTCACCTACTCCATTATATTTTGTTAGAAGCAATGCAAAAAAATTGCCAACATCGCCATACCAAAACCCCCAGGCTTAATAAGGCCGTGTCATTATGACAATTCTGTCGAAGATGTCAATGTAATTTGGAGTATTGTTGTAGAGTTGTAATATTTTACTTGCAAAAGTAAGAATAGAGTGCTTATCTACTATTCATCAGGCATTGACCATGCGGGGTATGACCCCGTGTATTGGTTCTTGCCTAGCTGGCTTAACGTTGAGTTGCCAGTTGCTGGCGGCCAGGGGGTCTAGGATGATGACATATCCTGTGGCCGGAGGGGTATTGAGTCACAATAGATAGGCAACAAAAAAAGAAGATCTCCGACCTGAGAGTGATAAAATGGAGTTCTGCAATAACCATAATCGCGAGCAGGGGGAAACTTTACATAGATGCGATAATGCAGACAGCGCAGCACCGGCGTCGGATGGTGAGATAGAGTCGCTATGAAATGAACTGGCATGTCAGTAGCAGAGTGAAAGCGACGTAACCTCTTGGATATCCAAAATAAAACAATGCCTGTCCATTGAAACATTAGCCTGTGAGCTTGTGATTGAACTCATAGACAGCATAGAGAGATACCTGAGGGTTACGAGGTCGATGGCGAATCTTGACAGGATATAAGGATTACCTGCCGCTTTGAAAACCTTTCGAGCAAAGAAAAAAGAGTAGGCTAGGAAATCCCTAACTTACCCTTTTGGCTAATAATTCTTAGATTGCGGAGGCAGGATTTGAACCTACGACCTTCGGGTTATGAGCCCGACGAGCTACCAAACTGCTCCACTCCGCGTCAGCAAGGGCTATACTAACATAACAATCGAACCATGGCAAGGGGCCAAAGCAAAAATTTTGTTTTGGCTATTTTAGCCGAAATGCAACTCCCCAGGCGCATTGTTGTTCATATGCTTCTCGCTCAATATAGGCTCTCTTATATCTCCCAATGCATGTTGCAGTCCAATGACGTCTTCAAGCCACCGTTGACGATAGTCGACTGCGGGGACGCTTGTATGGTCGCATACATTGTTGCTATTTGTACGGCCCGAAACCTGGTATGGTGAGCCAAAGATAACCCTCAGAGTATCACCAAGCCTGGGGTATTCGATAAAAATATTAATGACCTGCACTTTGTTGGCGTGGGCCATCTTTGCAAAACCTGGATTGACTCGTTCAACACTGTTTTTGTTGATATCTGAGATAGTGCCTTGGGGGAAGATAAGGAGATGCTGGGGCTGCTCGGTATCTTTTAGATACCGGTTAATGGCACGTAGCTGGCTGAAGTTATGCTCTTTTGCTGCTTTTCTTTCTGGGGCTGGCAGGGCTTCTAGCTCGTGATTGCGATATATTCCTACGATATCATAGTGCAACTTCAGGAAGCCTATTAGTTCCTCATTGGTGGCCCAGCCGATTTTAGACAGGATACGGATTTTGGGATGCAACAGTCCCAGGATTATGGCGTCAAAGTCACTTATGTGGTTAGATGCCAAGATGTAGCTTTCTTTGTCTAAGTCAGGCATGTTGACTGTCTGCACACCAAATAGCTGGAATATTCCCTTTTTCCAGTCGGTAGTGTTGTACGGGTTTAGTCCAGACTCGGTAAAATAGCTGAATAGATGGCTCTTGAGAGCAACCAAGACTTCTGCTTCGTTAAAACTTAAGGGCTGCGATTTTTGGAAGTCGCTATTCGCCAAGCAAACACAACATTTAAACGCAATTAAGTCATCCATCATTTTGGTCAATATCTCTGACGGCTGCCCTGGCGGGCAGTACCCCTGGATCTCACTGGAAATCTCCATGCGCTTCATTGCTGCCAGGGCAGCATCTTTTAGCTTAGTGTCAAGCTTGCCTGTGATTTTTATCTGCGCAAAGGCAACGGCATATGTCACCATGTCGCTATTGGTTTGATCCATTATGCCTTCTTCTGTTTCAAGCAGGGCCTTTACCCCTTCAGGAGAAGTATCCTCAGCTGGCAGATAGCGCATACCCCATTCATTTTCCACAATATGCATGGGAAGTGCTGAGAAGTCTAGCGATTTATCTTTGCGGATGGCCTTTTCAACGAAATATAGGGTATCAGAGCCTTCGTCGCTGCCGAAAGGGGCTTCCTCGTCCGCACAGTCATAGTACAGGTCGTGGGGGAAGTTGGCGCGATAGATTGGGTGGGATGTTAGTATATGCAGGCCAATTTCATCATCATCGAAGTAGAGGTGACTGGCTGGGTCAAAGTCGGTGTAGGGGGCATAGCCCTTTTTTATTTTGGATGCGACTAGTTTTTTGGCTTCTTTTTCGCAGGTTTCATTGTCGGCAAATTCCTTGACTTGGTATTTTCCGGCGGTTCCTGTTTTTCCATAGTTTATAGCTAGCTCGTTGCCTGCATATTCTATTCGCCAGAATTTATCGCTTTTATCGTCTTTGTAGCATAGTACCTCGCCAGTTATTGGGGTGCTTGGCTTGCGCGTGGCTGGGTATTGCTGTGAAAGAATACGCTGCTGAGGCGGCGGTGTTGTGATGCCGTTGATAAATTGCCAAATCTCTATTTCTTCCTTTGATGCCAGTGTAAGAAATGCTTCTAGCCCAAAATCTGCCGTGATCCCTTCTCCTATAGATGCATCACCTGCCAGTTCAAGCTCCTCTTTTGTAGGTGGGCAATTGCCAAGATGCTGGAAGAGCTGGTCAAGCTTGACCGAGCTTGCGGTGCGGTAGTAGTTTATATGGGCAATGTCATAGGCCTGGCGATATGGCGCACTTAGACGTGGGTCTGTGAGTTGCGGCTTTTCTTGGGCATAGTACTTTGTAAGCATAATCAGATAAAAGGCTTCATCTTCTCCATAGTATCCACGAAAAGGACTTGAGGTTGGCAGTGGCCCCGATGACAGTACTTTGATTGCACCATAATAGTCACTTTCTAGCTTTACTATGAAGATATCGCCTGGGATTATCATTATTACCTCCAAAGGGTCATTGTAGGAACGCTTGCGTTTCCATTCAACCCGCACATGTATTAGACTTCCTCGGAAACGCCGTGATTGCAAGCCTCATTATGACTGATCTGCTGACGATTATATCATAGCCCCTTTAACTATGTTATGATTTATCCTGATGTTTTTTGTTACAGCGTATGGCTTTTCATCTCATATTCGCGGTATTCAACCAGAATTACTATACTTGTACTAGAACTACTATATTTGTATATAGAAAGAGGTTCTCGTGGAAATAAGGCTACAGAAATGGATATCACAATCAGGTATGGCTTCACGAAGAAAAGCGGAGGAGCTAATCCAAGCCGGGCATGTGACCGTAAACGGCATTGTTGTGACTGAGCTTGGTGTACGTGCCGACACTTCCTGTGATACTGTAACCGTGAATGGCAAAGCCTGCGAGCCTGCCGTCACCAAGCTATATATTGCCCTGCACAAGCCAGAGGGGGTCATAACATCTGTATCAGACCCATATAACCGCCCTACCGTAATGGACTATATCCCAAAAGAATCTGGGTGCTACCCTATAGGCCGCTTAGATTATGATACCAGCGGGTTGCTGCTACTAACCAACGATGGAGATCTTGCGCAACTCCTTGCCCACCCAAGAAATGAAGTATCAAAGACATATATCGCGACAGTAAAGGGCATCCCCACAAACGAAGCCTTGGCCGCATTCCAAAAGGGTTTAGAAATAGATGGGCACACAACCGCACCATGTACTATCGAAATTGTATCCAACAAAAAAGAGCCCAATGCAAAAGTCCGCATTAAGCTCAAAGAAGGTCGAAACCGGCAAGTTCGTAAAATGTGTGAGGCCATAGGGCACAAAGTTATTGCCTTAAGACGTGTTGCGGTAGGGCATGTAAATCTGGGCAATCTGCCAAAAGGTCAGTGGCGCGAGCTTACCAAAGAAGAGCTTCGGTTATTCAAGAGATAGTGTGGCAATATACCTAGCTGCTGGCGGTAGTGCAACAGGACTTAATCCGTGATTTTCCTAAACACAATCTCGTTGGGCATAACCCACCCAAGCCTTTCCCGTGCAAGCTGCTCTATATAAGCATCGGTATCGAAGTGGGCCATCTGGTACTGCAAATCTGCATATACGGCCTGGGCCCTTGTAAGCTCTTCTTGGATACGGTAGTACTGTACCTGGAGGGCGTTATACCGGTCGGCTTGCCCTGCAATAAACAAAGCAAATGCGCCTATGATTAACACGCATAGCAGTATATAGGCTATTGTTATGGGCTTGATTTTCTTTTTTTCTTTGTCGTGTTTTTGCTTACTGATTGTAGCCATAGGCTCCTCCTTTTAAATGGGGAATTGCTTTATAGCAATTTTTGTTTCAGGTTTTGACCAAATCATCAAAAGCGGGGCTCCCTTGTCACGGGCTTTAGCTTCCTTGGGTCATCCGGTCAATAGCCTCCCATATCCCTTGCAAGTAGGTCGCCCCAAGAGCCCGGTCATACAGCCCGTAGCCCGGGCGTCCTTTTTTGACGGTTTCATCCCAAATCATGCGGCCATGGTCTGGGCGTATCCAGCCTTTGTAGCCAATATCATAGAAGGCTTTCATTATCGCATACATATCCAAGGAGCCATAGCTGGTTAGGTGGGCAGATTCATAGAAGTCCGTTTCATTTTCGAAGCGCAAATTCCGCACATGGGCGAAGTGCAGACGGCCCTCGCCGCCAAACTCGCGTATCATTGCGGGGATGTCATTGTCTTTCTTTGCCCCAAGGGAGCCGGTGCATAGGGTTATACCATTGTGCTTACTGGGGTTAAGCTCCAGATAGCGGCGGATATTGTCTCGGCTTATTATTAGCTTTGGCAGGCCAAAAATGGGCTGCGGAGGGTCATCTGGATGGACGGCCATATTAATATTCAGTTTTTCTGCATGGGGGATTATTGCGTCAAGGAAGTATTTCATGTTGGCGTAGAAGGTATCCTTTGTCATGCCCTCATAGGCTTCCAGCGCGGCGCGGATAGTCTTCATGCGTTCGGGTTCCCAGCCTGGCATTTCGTAGGTATCGGCTTCTTTAGCGTAGCGGGCGGCTAGGTCTTCAACAGATACCTTGTTAATATAGTCGGCTTCATACCTCATGGTGTTGGAACCGTCGGCAAGGTCATAGTACAGGTGGCTGCGGGCCCAGTCCAGTACCGGCATCATGTTATAGCAGATGCATTTGATACCAATGGCGGCAAGGCGCTCCATTGTGGTGATGTAGTTTGCAATTTTCTCGTCCCGGGAGGGTGCGCCTAGCTTTATGTCTTCATGGATGTTTACGCTTTCAATTACTTCAACTTCCAGTCCGGCGGCGGTTACTTCTTCCTTCATAGCCGTAAGCATTTCCATAGGCCATGCCTCACCTGCTGGGATGGTAAGCAAGCTTGTTACTACCCCGCTCATGCCTGGGATTTGCCTGATGTGCTGCAGGCTTATCGGGTCTTGGTTGGTCCCGAACCAGCGGAATGTCATTTTCATTGGGATTCTCCTTTAGATGTATTTTCTGAGGGTTGTGGAATCTCCTCATTACTTTCTTCGTAAATGGTAAAAATGGAGGCTAGAGGTTCCTCTGTTGAAAGGCCAAGTATCCACGCCATAGTCATACCAGAGGAATTAGCGGTTATATAATTATTGTATTTTTCTATGACCTGGTTGAGATTTGTAATTGTCTCTTCAATAGACTCTGTGTTTTCTTGTAGGTCGTTGTGGATTTCATCCCAGGTGGCGTCCCTGTAGGCTTGCTGATATGTCTCTGTAATTGACGGCAGTGTAGCCATGATATTTGCAAAATCTGCGTCAACGCACTGGGCACATAACTCATGCAGCGGTGAGTCCACAGGGCTTAGATTATACATAATTTCCACCCTAAGACGCAACAAATCTTCTAACTGGGCCATGTGTGTATCCACCGGGGCCCGCCTGCGCATAACCTTGCTATGCAGCACAATAGCTGCCACACATACAATGGTTATAAACAAAGACACAAAACCAAATATGGATACCATAGTACCTCCGTTTTATCCACTGCAATCAAGCCCCGCTGCTTAATACTGAAAATTGCGTTGCGCTTTCGTATTTTCAAAGAATCAAGACCCGAGGTTATCGCTTTTTCCAAAAGGATCAAAATCTGAGATTATTACTTTTGACAAAAGACCAAAACCTAAGAGTTATTGATTTAGGCGAAGGGGCTAACACCTGCGCCTTCACGCTTTTAGCAAAATCATCATGAGCGGTTCATGTGAATCAGCGCCTTAATATGGGCCGGACTAGTGCCGCAGCAGCCTCCCATAATATCAACACCCATAGACGCCACTGCCGCAGCAAAATCTTCAACCGACAGGTCGTACTGCACCGCACCTACCGCGCCGCTTCCCACACTTTCGGTAACATTAGCAACAGGCATACCTGCGTTTGGCTGGACAATTATTGGAAGCCGGGTCTTTTCCTTTAGCTCTGCCACAAGTGGAAGATATATATCCGGGCCAAAGCCACAGTTCACACCAAGGGCATCTACACCAAGGCCTTCCAGCAGTGATACCATATCACCAACCGATGCCCCCATCATGGTCCTGCCTTTTTTATCAAAGGACATTGTGGCAAAAACCGGCAACCCTGTGGCCTTGGCCTCTGTCACCGCTATTTCAAGCTCGGCCAAATCCATCATGGTCTCAATTAATATCATATCTGCAGCAGCTCCTGCATTAACAGCAGCATTATATATTTGCTGGCATTCTTCTTTAGTGGTATCACCATATGGTTCCAGCATCAGCCCCGTGGGGCCGAGATCTAGAGCAAGCCATTTGTCTCCCCGCTTGCATGTTGTTCCTGGAGCCTTACCCGATTCACACTTCTTGGCTTCATCTGTCTTATTGCTAAAATCAGAAAGGGCCTTTCTTCCATGAGCTATTGCGGCTTCTATCATTTCTGCCGCATCACTATGCTTATGCGTGTATGCCCCAAAGGTATTGGCTGTAATAATATCCGTCCCTGCTTCCAGGTATTCACGGTGGACGCTGATTATCTCAGTGGGATGAGTGCGATTCAGTATTGCGGGGTCTTGGCTAAACCCCCGCTTTTGCAATTCTGTGCCCATTGCACCGTCAAAAAATAATGGCTGCTTTCCTAACGCCTCAAGTATACTGCCCATAATGGCTCCTTCTTTCTGTGATGGTTGTCATGCGCATAGTATACTGCAAAGCCGCGAATACTACAAAGTACCGCGAAGCAAAGGGGCTGAATAGTCATACATACGCAACTATAATGATTAATCAAAATTATACATATTAATCGAGCACTATATATACGCCAAACGCCCTATATTCGGTTGATAAATTAGTTGAAATCTACGTTGCTAGTCCAACGCCTGTTTCTAAGCTATCTACCCCAAGCCACAAAATGCGGCTTAATCTTTATCGCGCCCCCTGTTGCTATTATTACGAGGCATTTCTCAATCTTCATTATGACGTTTTCGTCATCGACTCAGTTAATCCTCAATAATCTGTATGCCGTTTATCCTAAGCTAATCAATTCTCAATTTTTATTATTAAGAAAGCTGTACTAAAGCAGTCGAGTAAGAAACAAAAGCACTCCATACACAGCAACAATACCTGCCGCAACCCAATCGCTTCTAGAAATCTGCATAACCTTCATCCGAGTCCTATTAACATCTCCCCGGTAGCAACGGGCCTCCATTGCAGTTGCCAGCTCATCGGCACGCTTGAATGCCGAAACAAACAGTGGAATCAAAATTGGCAGCAAGCTCTTCGCCCGCTTCAGCAGCCCACCAGTATCCAAGTCTGCACCACGCGCCTTTTGGGCCTTCATAATCTTGTCCATTTCCTCTGCCAAGGTTGGAATAAACCTAAGGGCAATGGTCATCATCATAGCAATGTCGTGGGCCGGTACTTTTATTATTTTCAGAGGACGAAGCAAAGATTCAATCCCATCTGTAAGTTGAATAGGCGACGTAGTAAGTGTAAGGATAGACGACCCTGTAATCAGCAGTATCAGCCGCAGGGCCATCTGCACCGCCATCATTACCCCTTCGGAGGTAATACTGATAAACCCAAGAGAAAACAGTACATTCTCTCCGGGGGTCATAAATAAGTTGATAATCACGGCAAAGAACAGAATAAACAGTACCGCCCTAAGTCCGCGAAACAGAAACAAAAGCGGAACCTTAGCCAGCCGCACAAGAATAAATATAAATGCAGCAGCCAGCCCATATCCGACAAAATTATTAACAAAAAAAAGCGCAGTAATATAGAAGATAGTACCTAGCAGCTTAAACCGGGGATCCATCCGGTGAATGGCAGAGTTGGTGGGATAATACTGTCCGATAGTAATCCGCGTCATGATATAACCCCACCTTTACGGGCTATACCCAGAATTTTTTCGGATAAAGCATCAATAGAAAAAATCCCAGATGGTATGGCTGGACATATTTCTCCAAGCTTGTCAGCAAGCCTGCTTATTTGAGGGATATCCAGCCCAATCTCCAATAAGGTCTTGGCCTGGGCAAATACTTTGGAAGGGGTGTCATCAAAAAGCAGTTTACCGCGGTTAAGCACAATAACCCGCTCTGTAAGCCGCGCGGCATCGTCCATGCTGTGAGATACCAATATAACCGTAAGTCCCAGGGTCTCATGCATGTGCTTGATTTGAGTCAATATTTCATCCCGGCCTCTTGGGTCTAAGCCCGCTGTCGGCTCGTCCAAAATCAAGATATCTGGGCGCATGGCCAACACTCCGGCTATAGCGGCGCGGCGCTTTTGCCCACCGGAAAGCTCAAAGGGGGATTTATCATATAAGTCTTCCCCAACGCCTACAGTAGAAAGCGCGTGCCGAGCCCGGGAATCAACTTCTTCTGGGCTTAGCCCCATTCGTGTAGGGCCGTAGGCTACATCTTTATATACCGTTGCCTCAAATAGCTGATGCTCTGGATACTGAAAGACAAGGCCCACCTTTTGGCGGATTTCCTTGAGCTTTGACCTGTCTGCCTGGATATCCTCGTTGTGGATAAGAACCTGCCCTTCGCTTGGGCGCAGCAGTCCGTTAAGATGTTGGATTAATGTGCTTTTGCCAGAGCCGGTATGACCTATTAGGGCAACCATCTCTCCTTGGTTTATGTCCAGGCTTATGTCTTCCAACGCCTTCATTTCAAAAACCGAGCCTGGGTTGTATATATGTGTCAGGTTTTTTACTTGGATTATAGGAGAAGATGTGCTGATTATCTCAATGGTTTTTAGTCTGATGTCTTCGGGCGTCATACCTTTTGTAAGTTTGAGAGGACGGTATGCACGCAAGATATTCTTAACAGCCTCATCTTGAGCAAACTCCTCCACAGTAAGGACATCATCCGCTACATCAAGCCCGGCCCTACGCAGCAGATGCGCCAATGCCGTAACTGGCGGCACAGACAGTACATAGCTTTGCATCTTCTCAACCTGGGAAAACACCTCCCGAGGAGTCGCATCCAAGACAATTTCGCCCTCATGCATAACAATTACCCGCTTTGCAAGGGCCGCCTCCTCCATAAAGTGGGTAATCAGGATTATTGTAATGCCTTCATTATTAAGCTGTGTGATGGTGTTGAGCACTTCGCGGCGTCCGGCAGGGTCCAGCATCGCAGTTGGCTCGTCAAGGACAATACAGTCCGGCTTCATAGCCAGCACTCCAGCAATAGCAACACGCTGCTTTTGCCCGCCGGATAAATTATGAGGCGCAGACAATGAAAAGGCCTCCATCCCAACGGTAAGGAGGGTTTCATCCACCCGCTGCCGTATTTCTGCAGAGGGGACGCCTAAATTTTCGGGGCCAAAGGCCACATCTTCTTCCACTACTGTCGCGATTATCTGGTTGTCGGGGTTTTGAAAGACCATGCCTACTGTCTGGCGGATATCCCATAGGTGGTCAAGGGATTGTGTGTCTAGCCCGTTTATCCATATTGTGCCTCCGGCTTTGGGTAGCAATAGGGCGTTTAGATGCCTTGCTAATGTTGACTTGCCAGAGCCGTTGTGGCCTAGTATGGCTACAAATTCGCCTTTTGAGATTGATAGATTTATGCCTTTTAGGGCTTCAGTTGATGGGCCTTCGCTGGCGTAGGCGAAGTGTACGTTTTCTGTTTTAATCATAACGATTATGATACCATATTTGGGGGTAATTCAATAGCGGGGGTGTGGGATTATCACTAATGTGTGTAGCGGTGTGTGGTGGCAACACTTGAGGGGCGAAGCAGAGAGAACGCTCGCTGTGATTAAAAAGATAATCACCGCGAGCGTTCTCTCTACTTCACCTTCATCCAATGGGTATTGCACCACTCTATAACAGACATATAGGTTGGTTATAAACCGGCTGCGTTTGTCATGGCCTAAGCCTCGCTGGCCCCTTCGCCTGTGCTTTGATTTTCGAAAGGACTCCGCTTTTTAGGCATTTGCTTTGGGGCTGTCATTGGAGAGTAAAAGACTCATCCTTTGGCTCAGCAGACGGCTGCAGCAGCCCAGGCTCTTCAATGCCGGGACAATGAATCACTTGACGAACACACAGGATAAAAGAGTTGGATTATTTACGAGAATATTCGGACAGAGAGGGAAAACACAGTAAAAAACCCTCTTTGGAATGCGTAGAGGGTTTTTTTCTTTATTATAACTATTGATTATCAGAGTCTTACAAATGAACTTCCACGTTGCAAGCAGCGGGGTGTCTCTCAAAATTTGCGCCCTAAAGGGTGGAGAATGAACCCGAAGACTTAAAAAGGGAGGCTTAGAACTGCTACTAATGACGGATACGAATTGTCGTCCATAAAGCAAGAAATTTACCGAATTCTAAGCTCTAAATTATATGATTGCCTGAATTCGTTGAAGATTCTATAGAGTGGAGTTACAGCAAAAAGGCTCGAATCACCACCTGAGATTATGCCCATGGGATTTCCTGCAATTGAGTATACGGGTCCTCCGCTGTTTCCGGTTTCGCTCATTGCTGTTCCGCCTTGCACAATGGTCATCCTTGTTAAACTGATATTACTACCATGGTTGACTACGGCATTAGTATGTGTGATTACACCAGTTAATTGCCTGTTGGAAGCTCCCCCAAAAGCATGGGCAGTATCCCCCTGCCTTGGTGCTACGACAACAGTAGAAAAAGTAGCGCCATGTGGCAAGATGTTAGCAACAGAGTAAGAGCCCCTAAGAGTAGCAAATGAGGCATTAATTCCGCCATTTGGTGTATCGCGAATTCTTGATGCGGTTACGTCACCAATATGTGAGCCGCCTATATTAAAAGGTGTGTAGGTGAGAACATCATGTCCACGGCTAAAAGTATCTCCAGCAGTTGTTAGAAATCCTCGTGTTCCAGTTCTTGTACAGTCAACAGCGAATCCAATTGTAGCTCTCGCAAAGGGCCCGCCAGTTATAACTCTTCTTCTTACTAAAGTACCAACACGATGAAGTGCATTGAACGGAACAATTTTTTCATGATAATGATTAAAATAAAGATAATTACAATCGCCGCTAGTATAAGCCCAGTCCATATCATTATCAATATAACAAAATGTCGCACCACCTTGATAATTTACTATAGAAATTCGATTGCCTTGTCGGAATACTAATGCAGGGGAGTCATATATATATCTTCTAAACCCTGCAATCATATCCTCGTCATAAATAACAAGATGTATATCAATTCTGTTTGTTAAAGCACTTGGCCCGATGAGTGAGACATTATACGAGTATATACATCTCTCATTTGTGTATCGTTCAGTTATAGTGGCTGAGATAACATCAGTAGATGAGAGTAAATCGCCATAGGAAAAATCAACGACTCTATATCTTACGCCATCATCCAGGAGGACACCTATGACATCATGGCTATAGGCCTCATTTAACATTGATTCTACAATGAAAATAACGATATTCCCGTCATGGTCAATGGCTGCACCTCCAAAGAAATCAGGATATATCATGCGACCATCCCTTGCACTTATGAATGCTTCATCCAATATATCAAACACGTGCAATGCTGCTCTTCGGTTTGCGGAAAAATTTTCCCCGAGAATAGCGTCATTTTCTGCATCCATCGCTAGCAATTCTTCTAGTGTAAGGCCCATTTCTTCCAACTCTTCAAGTGTAGTACCTGCGTCTATTGCGGCCATCTCCTCTAGTGTTAGGCTGTCATACAATGAGTCTTGGTTGGGAGATGCTGCGTGTGCTATTGCGAATGTACTTAGGACAAAAATAGCCACTAGTAGCAGCGATGTGATTTTCTTTTTCATTTGCTTTCCTCCTTAAGATAATGGTAGTGTGAACCTACATCAACTGTGCACCGTTGATTATGTAGGCTAAATGTATGTAGGATAACATTACCATAGGCACTTTGTCAATGCTAAAAATCATTCAAATACAATAACAAATAAGAAAGTTCGACATAATAATATGAGCATAGAAAGGCTTGTTGCCCCTGCAAACCATAACAGGTGATAACAATTACAAATTCCAAGCCATAACAAGCCCCAGCCTATATTCCATCCGCAAGCATGCGAAGCAAAGCGGGATAGCGCCTCCCGTGATTATCTTTTCAATCACAGAAAGCGCTATCCCCGCTTCGCCTCTCACATGTTACTATAGCTCACACAGCTTTTGGCCTTTTTGGGGCCTGTTGCCACTACCGCCAACGCCCTAAAAGCCCCGCAAGCGTTCAAACTCCAAGCCCCAACCCTTCACTCCACTGCGCAATATTATCCTTAATAAACCCATCATCAATAAGCTCAGGATACATATAACAAACCCGGTCAAGCTCCTCTACCTGCCCCGGCGAAAGCCGTTCCTTATCACTAATACACCAAATCCCAGCAAGAAGCCCCTGCCGCCGCAGCACTTCATGCAAGCCAGAAATGCACCCTGTAAAGCCATTGGCAGGGTCAAAGACCGCCGCGTTCATGTCCGTAATTTGCGCAGCCAAGGTAAGCAGCTCAGCAGTGATTTCTCCTGTTTCCCGGGCCGTCTTGAAGCGTGCAAACAACTCGCCTGCGCTCTTTGTCCATACAGAGTAATGCC
>Ga0123355_10010784_pt1 | contig 14046 bp, 16 predicted proteins | sample TergutEmb28metaG_3_FD_89872 | JGI IMG/M metagenome (GOLD analysis project Ga0123355, IMG submission 89872) | Embiratermes neotenicus P1 segment gut microbial communities from Petit-Saut dam, French Guiana - Emb289 P1 | ecosystem: Host-associated > Arthropoda: Insects > Digestive system > Gut ... | reverse complement strand
TTCAAATTCCTTTTTCACCGCCCCCAGAGTTTTTTCGATATCAGAGGCGCTCTTATGTATTTGCAGCGTCCTAAATCCCACTTGCAGCGAACTCAGTATGGCCGATAAAGTAGTAGGTCCCGTGACGATGACCCCATCCTGTCTCAGCCCTTCAAATACATGAGGCTCGCGAACGATCTCCGCATAAAGCCCTTCGGTCGGCAAAAAAATAATCGCAAAATTAGTGGTTTCCGGCGGCGAAACATACTTCGCCTTTACATCTTTTGCAAACTGCCTTATCCGCCCGATAAGCGCTTTGCGATACTGTTCTGCCATGACACCGTCTCCTGCATCATAGGCATCTTGCAAACGGTAATAATCCTCCAGCGGAAATTTTGAATCGATAGGCAAATACACATGCTTACCTTCTTCATGCCCCGGCAGCTTTATCGCATACTCTACCCTATCCCGAGAGCCTTCCACTGTAGATATTTCCCGGTCGTAAAGATGAATTGGCAGCATGTCTTCAACAATTTGTCCCAGCTGAAGCTCACCCAATATGCCTCTGGTTTTTGTATTTGATAATATCCGGTTTAGAGAACCTACCGATTGGGCGACGGTTTTCATTTCTCCCAATCCTTTATTGACGCTCTCAAGCTGGGTACTCACCGTTTCAAAAGATTTCTGAAGGCGGGTTTCCAGGGTTTTTTCCAGTTTCTCGTGGACAACCAAACGCATCTCATCCAATTTTTTTTCGTTTGACGCCTGCAGTACGGCCAGCGTATTGACCAGCTGGTTTTGCATCCTGTCCAACCTTTCGTCAACCTTGTTGCGTATGCCATCCAAAGCGCCCTGCTGTACGGTTTTAAAATCATTGACCGATGTGACCAGAGAATCCTTTAACACATCGGATTTTGTACCTTGGGTTTCCATGGATCTCAGCAGACCTGCATTCATATTTATATTCATTTTATCGAGACTGTCTATCATGGAATCCTTTAAACGGTCGAGCCGAGCCTCCATACGCAGCTGCTCATGAGATCTGCCGGTTTTCTTTATCCATAAAACTAAATGTATGAGCTGAATAGCCAGTACCGCCGCCAGCAGCAAAATAATCAAAATTTCCATAAACATCGTCTCCCGTTATTTCATTTCCATTGATGATATAGTAAATTAAATCAACTGAGAATTATAAATCTCACGATATAATGCACATGTGGCCATTAAACCCTTATGATCGCCATATCCAGCCACCCGGCCGCCCTCCAGCACCAGGACATGTTTCAGATTCATCACCGATGATATCCTTTGGGTGATCATCACACAAGTGGGAGGCGGTTCCAAATTATGAATCGCTCGCAAAATTTGTGACTCTGTCTCTACATCCACGGCGCTTACACAGTCATCTAAAATCAATATGCGTGCCTTCCGCACCAGGGCCCTGGCAATACCCAACCGCTGCCGCTGGCCCCCGGATAATGTTTTTGACCCAATAACCGTATCATACCCCTCCGAAAGTTCCGATATAAACGAATGGGCGCAGGCTTCTTTGGCCGCTGTCACAATTTCATCCATGGTAGCATTTTCCTTCCCCATGCGGATATTATCTGCTATAGTACCATTGAACAGAATGTTTTGCTGGGCCACATAAGCCACCGCTCCTCGCATAGAAGCCGTATCCGCTTCAGCCGTAGATATGCCGTCTATCCGTACCCGGCCGGAATCCGGAAGATAAAATCCAGGGATCAGCTGTACCAAAGAAGTTTTTCCGGCACCGGTAGGCCCTATGACACCCAGCATTTCTCCGGCAGGCAGAGTAAAAGAGACATCCTTAACAACCGGCTCACCCATGCGGCCTGGATATGTAAACGTGACATGATCAAACTCGATTGCACCGGACGGAGATCCTATGATACGAGTGCCGGCCGCTTCTTGGCCGTCTTCCTCTAAAATCTCCCCTACCCGCTCTGCTGAGGCCTTTGCACGGATAAACTGCTGATACACATTAAAAATCAAACCCAGCGACATCATAATTTGGGTCATATAATTAAGAAAGGCAACCATTTGCCCAATATTAAGCTCACCGGCATCAATCCAGTCCCGCGCAATCCATAGGGAAAAAACCACTCCCATATTAACCGTAAAACTGATAATCGGGAAAAACACTCCCACCACCCGAAGCGCAGATGTAGAGGTTTCGGCAAGGGCGCTATTGGATTCGTCAAAACGTTCTACCTCTTGATCAAAAGTATTATATGCCTTTACCACCCGTACCCCGGACAGATATTCCCTAATAACGGCATTATTACGGTCCAGTGCAGCCTGCATTTTGGCAAACAGCGGGAAGCCTATCTTCATGGCCATAAACATAAGAAAGGCCGCCACTGGCCCGATAACCAATAAAATCATAGCCAATCGCCTGCTTAACAACACTGTCATAATAATGGCACCCGTAAGCAGCATAGGCGAGCGGACAAAAACTCGCATCATGCCATTAGTAAACATGGTCAGTTGGGAGGTGTCATTAGTTAAACGAGTGATAAGTCCGGCAGTTTCTTGTCTACCTAAGGTTGCAAAAGAAAAACGATTTATTTTAGCAAAAAGATCCAACCGCAGATCAGCGCCAAACTGCTGAGAAACGCGACTGGCCACCACACTCCGTACCACGGCCCCACAAGCACCGCACAGGGTGACAAGAAGCATTAGCCCGCCTAACCGAATGACTACCGGCAAAGAACCGGCCAGTACTCCCCGGTCTATGATTTGCGAAACAATCAAAGGCTGCATCAGATCAGAAATGGTTTCGATGGTGAGGAAGACAAAGGCGATGATAATCCATTTCCTATATCGTCGCCAATATGGTAAAATATGTAGCAACAGTGTTTCCTCCTGTCCATGATATTTTCAATATGCATCATATCACATCAGGAAATGTTTGGACAGAATGAATAGGGGACCCCCTGGGAACACTAGGACGCAAAAAGAATTGGAGCGATAGAGATGGAATTATTAAAGGTTTCCAGCCAATCTAAGCCGAAGCTGGTGGCAGGTGCCATTGCGGCGGTATTACGAAACGGCGAAAGTGTAGAATTGCAGGCTATCGGTGCCGCCGCTGTTAATCAGGCAGTTAAAAGCATTGCGGTAGCCCGGGGTTATGTAGCACCAAACGACATTGATTTAGTGTGCTACCCCACCTTTTCCCAATTAGAAGTGGATGGGTCGGAAAAAACCTCAATAAAGTTTATTATCGAGAGCAGAGCTGGAAGTTCGGCTCAATGATCTCGAAAAAGCGCTAAAAAGGGCAATCTTGTATAAACAGGATTGCCCTTTTTTAGCGCTTTTTCAGCCTTTTCAGGCTTTAAATACTCCATTCAAAAATATTTGAAAATCGCTGCCCATCTTTATACATATCATTCCACTCCGGCAAACGCGCCAGGCGCACCAATTTTGCGCCCAACTTTTCGCAAATCCGCCTGGATGCTGTGTTTTTGTAATCATTGGTGATAAGCAGCTTTGACATTTTATGGGCTCTGGCTATCGGCAATAACAATTTGCAGGCTTCTAACGCATAACCGTTGCCTCGATGTGCTTCATCTATGTTATAGCCCACTTGCCCACCATAATATAGGTTATCATTTTTAGGCCCGCCTCCATACCCTATCCGGATGCTTACATCCCCTATTTTTTCACCATTTTTACATACGGCAAAAATATAGCAGGGAATCCAGTTCTTTTCCGGATCTCCCGGCTCTTTTTCGGTGCAGACGAGATAGATGTTACCGTTATAAATGTCACCACTAGCTAGGGTGGGGACATCTATAAAGCCGTTAAACTCAAGAGGTAGGGCATTGTAGTACGCGATGTCCTTGCCGGTCTCCCACTCACTTTTTAAGATAGCGTAGAATAGCTCGTCACTATACTCCCGCTCAGATCTTTTATGTGCGGGACGTGCATCGTAAAACAGACCTTCGCGGCGCATACCGATCTTTTCCATCACTCGGTAAGAGCCATAGTTTTCGGCATCGCAACGGGCAGTGATGCGGTGCAATTTCAACTCATCAAAACCAAAGGTTAGTAATGCTTGGCCAAATTCCGCTCCATACCCTTGTTTCCAATAGTCTCTATGTAAAATCCAGCCCATTTCCGCTTCGTTGCCATCAGGAGAAATACTACAACCGCCAATAAGCTGCCCCGTATCTTTTAACGTTACAACAAAATCATAATTGGAATTTTCCTGTGCAATGACCCGGCGTATATGATCCCGTGTTTGTGCTTCACTATTCGGTCCAAATGTCATATAAATCAGATTTTCTGCACAGTTTACGTGTTGATGTACGGCATGGAAGTCATCTTCTTTGTATTTCCGCAGGATTAGGCGCTTGGTTTCAAGATTTTTCAATTTTGTCCTCCTTGAACGATTATGCTTATCCATATTGATTTAAGCACACCGAAAACAGCCTGATGCCGCAGTTTTCGGTGCGTGGTTAAGATTAATCAGCATTTACCCAGTATACCATACCCCGTTCAAAATGATATAATTGAACAAATTTCAATTTAGAGAGGATATATTTCATGAATAAAAATATTTTGATTCTATCCGGTTCGCCCCGCAAAGGCGGCACCACCGATAAGCTGGTAGAGGCATTTAAAGAAGGTGCGGAATCAGCAAGTAACAAGGTTACCCTGTTTAGAACAGCCGATCTTGCAATAGCCGATTGTTTGGGATGCAACTATTGTATCGACAACAACGGCACTTGCATCCATAAAGATGACATGGTCGCGATTTTGGATGTGTTTCGCAATGCGGATGCAGTGGTTTTTGCTTCTCCCGTGTATTGGTATACCGTCAGCGCCCAGCTAAAGTCCGCTATTGACCGTACGTATGCTGTTCCTAACGACAAAACCGCCATAAAGCACGGTGCTTTGTTGCTGACATGCGCCGATGGGCCTGAGGATCACGCGGAAGCAGGTGCGGTAGCCATGTTTAAAGGGATACTGACCTTCCGTAAATGGGAAGATGCCGGGACTGTACTTGTAACCAATTTGCATAATATAAGCGATATTGACGGCCGGGAAGAATTGGAGCAGGCATGGGAGCTTGGCCGGGGGATATAGGGGTTAGACATCACCAAGCGGTCATCGCGTCATATTTGTAAATATTCTCATCTGCTGTCAAAATGGTCATATTTTCCACTTTAGCCACAGCAACTAGCATACGATCAAAAGGATCACGATGGACAAACGGTAATTTTTCTAAAGTTTCTATATGATCCAACTCGATATGAAGAAAATTAATTGGCATCTCTTCTAGTTTTGCCAAAAAACTTCTGGTGCCACCATAAAATTCAGGCAATTTTCCAATACTTGCTTTTATTGCAATTTCCCAAGCTGAAACTATGCTTATATACAGTAGATTCGCGTCGTCTAAAAGCATAGCTTTTGCCTTAGATGACAATTTTTCATGATCATTGACTAACCACAGTGCAGTATGCGTATCCAAAAGCAGCTTCATTCCATATACTCCTTAAAATCTTCAAGCGGTTCATCAAAATCTTCTGCCATTTTGAACTGTCCCCTCATACATCCAAACATCTCTGCTCTCGACATTTTACTTTTTGGCGTATCATCTGTTGGCGCTATAATGCTAAAAGGTATCCCATTAAAATTGATAACGCCTTTAATAAAAATACTGAGAGCGTTGGATGGTGAAACCCCTATGCGTTCACAAACTTGATCAAATTGTTGTTTAGTAGCTTCATCTATACGTGTAGAAACTTGAACTGACATAAAATCACCCCTATTTGTTATCATTTACCGTCATTTTATTTCGTCTTACACAAATTGTCAATTTTATCCCCGCTTACAAACTCCTCAACGAAAATCCCCTCAACCCATCCAGCTCATCACTCTTACGCTTCTTATAATGGGCAAGTTCCTCCAACCCATATTCAGCAGCTAATCCCCTAACACTCACACCAGGCTTTTTCGCCCTAAGCGTAAACCACCCTTCTTTTTCAAGACAGCAATCCATCTCAACATCATCTGCATGTTCCGCCAGAAGCTGATCGCGTTTTTCCATATTCAAATCAAAATGAAAAATACAGCGATCCAGATCCAGGCTCAACTTACTGACATTAACACCGGGAGTCATCTGATAATACCACTCCCGGCCTGTTATGTCGTACACAGCACAGTCGGGAGTCGTCGTACATGTGACAATATAGTAATTATGGTTTATAGCATGTGCCTGCAGACTTATTCCCCCGGAATAACCGCTTGGCCAAATAACAAGCTCAGCCCCTAAATCCGAAAGCCGCTTAAACGCATCGGGAAAGTTAACATCAAAGCATATGGTTATGCCAATCTTTCCAAAATCAGTTTCAAACACCTGCACATCCTTGCCCGGTATAGACGGAGGATCAAGGTGTTCATCGCTCCAAAACGGGAAGGCCTTGTCGTATACTCCCGTAATGTCTCCTTTGCGGTCTATTAATATGGTTGAATTATATACATCCGCTTCCGTATCCCCATATCTAAAAGCAGTAAAAGCAATATATATCTCTTTTTGTTTGGCCAATTCCCGCATTTTAGTAATGGCTTCACCATCCATGTGATGGATGGAAAAACCCAAGCACAGCTCCGGAACAATAGCTAGGTCGGTTTCTTCATTGCTTTCCTTATCAATAAGTGACAACAGATTTGAAAGTGTCCCGTTTTCCCTGGACACACCTATACTCACTATATTCACGTGACGGCCTATTTTTTCATCTTTCATTAGCTAACCCATCCCCTCTCGTCGCTGATTTTTGAGGTTTATCAACTTTCCGCTTGATCCTTATGCGTATTTACTTCCGAAATTTCATCCACAGACACAAGAGGATTACGGTATTGACGGCGCTTAAGCATCACTTTTTTCGAATAAATAGCGTGGGCAGTGCATAGATTCACGCAGGCAAAGCAAGTTTCACACCGATTACCAAATTGAATAGCATCACCCAATGAAATATTACTTGCCGGGCAAGCCTTAACACAAGTCCCACATTTGGTACAGGCATCTGTAAGCATAAAATTTGACTCGCCAAAATATTTTGTTGCGTTACCTATACCTTTCCTTGGCCTAACCGCTTTCATCTTATGATTAGTTATGTCTTTAATAATCCCTTCCAGCCGCTTGTCCGCCTTACTAAGCATGCGGCTTGGGTTTTTGGGAGCGCTAAACAAGAGAATAAAGTTGTTTGGCGTTTTGAGATATGTGCCGTAATTGAGTGGGATTAAGCTGGCGATTTCTCCAAGGGCATTAATGTGGATGAATGAGAATAAATCCACCGCAAAAAAGTACTTGGCTTCAAAAGTGTTATTTTCAATGAAATGACGCACCATTTTGGGTAGGCCATTGGCGTATTGCGGATAGATGAAGCCTATGCTATCGTCGGTATAAGTCTTTTGTTCTTTAACCGCTTGCGGTATCGAAACAAGACTTGCACCTGTGGCTTCCGCTATTTTACGTGCCGCAAATAATGAGTTACCTGTTCCTGTAAAGTAGAATATTGTCATTTTGCACCTGCCCTATTTATATTCTCATCCGCTGTTTTTTATTATAGCTTTAATTTGTCTGGTTTTATAGTCCAAAGACAATAAAATTGCCAAATACTGCATTTACCGTTTTGTCAGAATATCACATGTGATATAATAAACAAGAATTTTCTCAACATGATTTTCCCAAAATTGCGTCGCAAAGGAGAAAGGGAGGCTTTATGCTAATGCGTAAACCCAAAATATATCTAGACACTTCCATCATTAGCCATTTGTACCAGTTAGATGTTCCTGAGAAAATGAAAGACACCCTTGCATTGTGGAAAGATATTAAACAAGGGGATTATAACATTTGCATTTCCAACGTAGTTTTAAACGAAATAGCTGAAAATAGTGAAATGAAACGACAAATACTACTTGAACACCTTGCAGAAATTGAATATGCTCTCGTGTCAGTAGATGATGAAATTAGAGCTTATGCCGATAGAATTGTTAGTGAAGGCATACTAACCGAAAAAAGATATGACGATTGCTTACATATCGGCTGTGCGGTTGTAAGCCAATGTAATATGCTTCTGTCTTGGAATTTTAAACATATGGTAAAAGTAGCAACAGTGAATGGGGTTCGTTCAATAAATGCTATGCTTGGATATCACGGTATAGATATTTTTCCACCAAGTATGCTAATAGAAAGGGATTGAGATTATGGAAAAACCAATACTGAGTCCAGACTTTACAATGGAAGATTTACACAAGCTACGCGAATACAACTCCTTACGCCACATTAATATGTCTACAGATGACCTAGTTGCAGATATAAATAAAGGGGCAAGCGAGATGCAGGAACAAATTGAGCAAATGCGTAAGGATAAGGGACAGGCAGCTCATATGACTGCGTAATTACTGCGAACCCGCTCTATTTCAACAATTGAAGTTTTTTTAACATCCGTCATAGCCTTAAGCTTCATCACTCTCGGCATTGTCGGCGGTTTTTTAAAGAACGTTAAAGGCCCCAGCAACCATGATGATTGCTGGGGCTTTCTTTATAAAGGCACCACCCGGATTTGAACCGGGGGCAGAGGTGTTGCAGTGTTGCTAATTGCTTTTTGTGGTGTTTTGCAAAGTGCTGCAACATCTGTTTTTATGCCGTTTTACGAGAGCACTCTATTCGTGTGTTACAGTAATTTTTGGTGTTTATTCGCCATGACAAACACTAAATAAACACCAAAAATGTTGTCACTATGATTGTGTCCAGTCCACAAACTGTAACTCTGGTATCCGTGTAAAATGCTTTGTATTGTTAGTAACAAGAGTGTAGTTATTAATAATACACAGCGCAACTATTAGGATATCTGTGTCTTCAATGGTTTTTCCAGTCTTACGGCTAACCCCGTATATGCCAGCGGCACACTCCCATGCTTCAATGCTCATTTCTTTGATAGGATAAAGAGAACACATATTAGAGAATGCACGTTCTTTTCTTGGGGTAGGTTTATGCATAAACCCATGCCTAATCTCATAGTACACTACGGACGGGATTACGATTTTATTCCCTGCTGCCAGTGCATCCCGAAGTTTTGCGATTGCACTCACATTATTTTGAATGAAATATGACACGGTATTTGTATCCAATGCGTAAATCATGTCGTTGTCTCACGTGTAAAACGCAAACGCTCAATTTCTGGCATCTCTTCATCAGCCGCGGCGTTAATTTCTGCTACCAGTATGTCAAATGCTTTTAATTGCTCATCTATGTCTTTAGCTGGCTCATCAAGAACTGTGATAATTGCTGGTGTCCCTTCTGCTATTTTGCCTAATCCAAGTGGTACAAACCGCCCTTCGTTATAATAGGCTTTAACTGCTTGCATAAAGATCGCCCCTTTCTGAACTTATTAGATAGTCATTATATCATGCCTGTTGTTGCGATAGAAATTTTATTTTCCGATCTTTACATATAAGCTTTAGTGTCGTGTCAAAATGATACACAGCTTATAAAATCATCGGAAAATTTAGTGTACAGATCGTGATGATCATCTCTTTTCATAAATAGCGAAAAAATTGTATAATCATTTTGTGTAATGAGCGACACGTATTTTGCACTGCTGCGTTAAAACCATTTAACGTCCCACACGACATTGGTACTACTCACAAAAGTTAACACAGCAACTTATAGCTGAATTTGAGAATTAGCAAAGAAAAATAAAACAATTAGGTTAATAGAAAAGAGGTTGAGACACATTGAAAATAATGAGTATCAATATCCCTGAGAACTTTCACGACAAAGGTTTAAAGAAGATTGAAATCAATCGCCTAGGGAGCACCGTTGTCGTCGCAGGAAGAAATGGCGCCGGGAAAACAAGGCTGTTGGATTTAATACACCTATATGTAAATCATCATGTACTTTCTGATTCTCGCTTAGCCAAGATAAACGAGCAGATATTATCGTATGAAAACAGTTTATCAATCCATCCAAATTCCCCCAACGTTGAAACATGGCAAAGTTCTATTTCCGCCCTTCAAGATATGTTAGAAATAGATTCTTGTTTTAATTTGAATTCAAGGCAAGAATACTATACTGTCTTAAGATTTGTTCCGAACAATCTTTCATTTTCAGATAGTGAGATGTCAAGAACACACTTAAAGAACGCATATAATACGGCACAAACCCTTGGCTTCGCTGAGACCATGAATCAATATGTTTTGCCATATATTCAATACGCATGTGATATGAATTTTGAAGCTACGCATTCCAAATCTAACGACAATCCTAAACTCACTATTTATCATGAATCATTTGTTCAGCTAAATAATTTAATATCCACTTTTCTTGGAACCACAATAGGCAGAAATATCGAAGGCTATGCAACAATTTTTGGAAGAGACTTAGGAAATGCTGAGCTTTCTGACGGACAAAAAGTGCTGCTACAACTTTGTGTTCAAATTCACGCACAGGGTGCATCATTAAATAATCTGATATTAATTCTGGATGAACCGGAAAATCATTTGCACCCGGAAGCGCAAATCGAATTTATTAAGAAGACAAGAGAAACCTTAACTGATGGGCAAATATGGATAGCGACACATTCTATACACATATTGTCGTATTTATCAATGACAGATATTTTTTATATGACAGATGGGGGGATAAAATATTCCGGTAAAGAACCTGAACGAGTTTTAAACGGGTTATTAGGTGGTGAGGATAACGTAGATAACTTACAAACCTTCCTTGCATCACCTGCTATGTATGCGGCCAATCAGTTCGCATATGAGTGCTTATCTCCTCCTACAAGTGCTATTACCAGACCCGATGATAAGCAGACTACTCAAATTGCCACAATTATTGAAAAGCTGAAACAGAATAAAAAAACAATTACATTACTTGATTACGGTGCAGGGACAGGAAGATTACTTTCATCTTTTGTGGATAATCAAGATGATCCCTCGTCACTACATACATGGCTCGATTATATTGCCTTTGACAAATGGTCTGACGATAAAACCATATGTGAAAATGCTATTTCAAGAGCTTATAGTGACTGTGTAAACCGATATTTCAACGATAGAGAAGATTTGCAAAGAAATATGAATGATAAGTCCTTTGACATAGCAGTGATGTGTAATGTCTTACATGAAATCTCACCAACCGAATGGGTTAGCACTTTTAATGAAGACTCATTACTATTCAGATTGCTATCTGATGATGGTTATTTGTTGATTGTCGAGGATACTGCAATCCCTAACGGCGAGCGTCCTAATAAAGACGGTTTCTTCATTTTAGGTGGCACGGAATTGAAAGATTTGTTTACTATACCGGTAATGAGTTCACAAGCGAATCTTTTTGCAATGAGGGTAGATTATTTGCTCATTTAATATCAAAAAAATACATCAGTAATATATCGAACGAAACCAAAAATCTAGCGCTCAAAACCTTGCAAACTAACTGTCGTGAAAAAATCAAACAATTACGGACGCAAAATGATTATCGAAGCGGTAGATTATTAGGATTATGGACGCAACAGCTGGCGAATATTATTTTATATCAAAACCCATGATTGAATTATAACTACCGATACTATGCCTGATATTTATTATTTTGTAACAAAAAACAAGAGTTGGCCCACTTTATTGCAGCAGTGTTTTACTCTCGTTTTTTCGGTTTCTCGTGAGACAATCCTTTTCTTCATAAAAGCATTATCCGGATTTGAACCGAAAATGAATGCGTTGCAACACTTTAGACTATGTGTTGCACGCCAAATGTACGTTAAAAAATCATAGGCCATTTACGCGTTTGAGGCCTGTAACAGCTCATTCACGTACTGCAGCCTTTTGCTTATTAGGATCAGAAAGCCTATAGAAATTTTGGAAAAACATTGTTTCTTCAGATTTGGTAAAATCATACTCTCTTACTTCGTTATGTCCCTCATGTTCAACTATAACAGTATACTTTCCGTTAAATCTTCCAGCAAAGGGATTTTTTCGTCCTTTTGAAAAATCTGTAATTTCGGGTATGTCATCGTAATTTATCCCCTCTTCGTCATAGATTACATACTCTTCATTATTCATGCCTCTACCTCCTATACTACGCCTCCTTTTTTATTTGCTTTACGAGCAGAAATAATCCGTATAATCGTATCATTTTCCCTATCAAAAACAGTCACAGCTTCTTCGAAAAAAATCCCATGTTTGCCTTTATTGCCTTTATATTTATTTTCATTCCACGTAAAATCTTTGTCGTCCAAATAGAAGCCCACCTTCCCCAGCACTAACTACATACATAGACTTCTGCACTATTATCAGGGGATATCTTTTGTTCCTTACATCATCTTCTGCGTCGATTCTCATCTTTAAAATATAAAAGCCTGTAACCGTAGCGATCACAGGCTTTCTTTATAAAGGCACCACCCGGATTTGAACCGGGGATAAAGGTGTTGCAGACCTCTGCCTTACCGCTTGGCTATGGCGCCAAATATACTGACCCGTAAGGGAATCGAACCCTTATCTCAGCCGTGAAAGGGCCGTGTCTTAGCCGTTTGACCAACGGGCCGTCGTATATTGTGCTATGTAATTATAGCGACAGCGGTATATACTGTCAATGGCAAAATTTCTGATTACACCTTAAAAATTAGCCCCATAAACCATCTGAGCATTATTCCAAAACACATCCTCATAAACAGATTCCGGCACAATTTTTTTGCAAAAATCAATATACGGTTTCATGGGAACAATCGGCCAATCCGTACCAAATAACACCTTAGAATAATTATTGAGATAAACCAGCCCCTGGGCATAATGATGCATCACCAGCGGGCGTTTTTCCGTGTTTTCAATCAGTTCCCCATCACCGGCCAGTAAGCCCGATATATCCAGATACACATTCCGATTCTTATAAGCCACTTCGCAGGCGTCCATAATCCATGGATCCCCCATATGGCACAACAAAAACTTTGTATCCCTAAACTGCACAGCCACACGATCCGCCGCCAAGGGATGGGAGTACTCCAGTAGCCCTTCTTCACTGTAGGTATCACCTGTGTGTATAGCCACAGTCAGATTATGTTCTGCAGCCAGCTTGTATACCGGGGCATAAATAGGATCATGGATGTAGTAATGGTAATATCCGGCGTAGATTTTAAAGCCGACTACACCGGCACTTTTATCCGCTACCAGCTGCCGGATCTTTTCCATAGCCCCATCATTTAGAGTATGGGGATTAATGCCTAAACAGGTATATAAGCCCGGGGGGCGCTTGTCTAAATCGGCAATCATCGGTGAGAGGGCGGCTTTGTCGGGGAAGGTAAATCGCTCGGTTTCCACAAGTCCCATACATACGGAGCCAAGGATGCCCGCCGCCTCCCTTTCCTTCATATAGCCCTCATAAGAATAATCCACACCGGAAACATCTGCCGCACCGTAAAACGCCTGCAAGTTTGAAAAATGCATATGGGCATCAAAAATTTTCATAGTTAGATGTGATCCTTTCTAAATCATTCAGTATCATTCAGTCGAAGTGAACCTTTTTAGTATGTGCTCTTTCTAAGTCATCCGGTAAACGTGATTCTTTCCAAATCATCCAACGCTCCTTTTGGCAGACCCTTTTCTGTGATTATGAAAAATGTGGGATCCGAAACAAAAGCTTTGCTTGGGGCAGCAGAAACCTCCATGTGTATATCCAATGCCATAGGATACTTATTATTTCCATGAACCTTATTGCTGCTGCCGTTATATCGGTTACCGTGAAAAGCATATAGGCTTTCCCGCCTGGAATCGGTAATTTTAATCTCATTTTGAAAGCAGATATCCGGCAGGTCCACCGAACCCATCCGTAAACGATATTGTCGGTTGTTACTGTCCGCAAGCTCCACATATACATCTTTTATGTCGGCTCCCGCTTTGATGAAGGCATCCAGAGTCACATTATCTTTTCTAAATACGCCGGTATGGTTGATAAACCGGAAAAATGTACAAAGTACCGGAAGTCCGGGTAAAGTCACAAAGTAGGATTCGTATACCCCGCCCTTTAAATCGTCATTT
>Ga0123355_10010783_pt1 | contig 14047 bp, 5 predicted proteins | sample TergutEmb28metaG_3_FD_89872 | JGI IMG/M metagenome (GOLD analysis project Ga0123355, IMG submission 89872) | Embiratermes neotenicus P1 segment gut microbial communities from Petit-Saut dam, French Guiana - Emb289 P1 | ecosystem: Host-associated > Arthropoda: Insects > Digestive system > Gut ... | reverse complement strand
CATTCATTAGTATTCAGCCTTGAAGGCCGGGCTTGGCAGGAACCAGAGCCCAGTCATGTGACTGGTATGGCTCTGGCACACTGCATCCTGGGCAAGTTCTTGGGGGTAGTTTGCCATTGCTTTTCCCCGCCTTTAGACATTCCCATTTTAGCCGCCAGGTGCCTCCATCCGCAACGACGCGAGAGATCCTAGCAGTGAAAGGTGGAACTGTGGGTGAGAAAGATGTCCGGTAGTAATTTTGCCTGAATTCCGACTTCCACGTAAATTTAGGAATCTTTTACATGCCGCAAATCTACGACATGGGATCAACGGCTTTACTTCCCCTCCGAAGGAAGGTGTGCTGAGGAATTTTTTGCCCTAAAAATCCCACGGCTTCGGCTGGGTTTGAAACCGCAAACTTGGGTACTAAAGTCCAGCAAGCTACCCCTAGACCACCGAAGCCAATTTGGTCTACTAGCTTAAAATGTGAAAGAAAAGGACACAAACACAGCATGCAAATTCACAACCACACAATTTTTCCTTCAGAAAGGAAAACAGGTTGCATGGTACAGCATAAAAAACCCGAAAAACTTTCCCGGAGTTCATATATTCTTTAATAACTTCAACATGACACACATAACGGACCATTTCCATCAAAATATCAAAGATTCTACGTATAACAGTGGTGTAATTTTACAAAGTCACTCATAAAATCAAAACACAGCTTTAATTTTTGGCCTACAGTCATTAAGTAAAATAAGCAGGTTTGTGAGATCACCAATTTCTGTGAGCACATGTGTGCGTGCATGCATATGTGTGTGTGTGTGTGTGTGTGTACCCCTTTCAATGACTGAACCATTTAATTTTTACAATATTTGGTATGAACAGCAACCATGTACTAAACATCCTAGAATCAGTAACAACATGGCAGATGCACCAACTTAGAAGTGGGATGGCACTAACACCATGAAACACACAGTTCTAAAGCAGTGTGTGGTAACAGATCTCTAAATTATATGTTACTTTCATGTGGACAGAATTTTGTAGACCATACAATGACCTCTGTAAACCCTGCACTGAGCTCTTAGACTGACAGCAGTAAACAATGGATCAGTAAAGTTAGGCATATCAAATTTGGTATGAAAATAGATCATAAACATTGCTACAAGTTACGTGTGAAATACTGCTTACAAATCAAGAAATACAAATATGATGCAAAATGGCATATCAAACAATTTGATGTAGGTAGACTGTGTACTCGACTAATAAGTTCTCCCCAAACAGCATACCACTGCTGTTGCAACTACTACTACCACCACTGCCCCCACAACAACCACTACAAAACAGAGTAACAATAACAATTTGTAACACATCTGTAACTTCAAAGTCAGAGACCTGATATTCATACCCGTATATAAGAATGGGCAAAATTCTAACCAAGGAGCAATTATAGCTCTGTCAATACAAAGATAAGGACATGGAATGAATGTTCAAGGAACTGTGCTTCAATTTTCTGGCACAAATAGGAGATTCACCTGTTCTCCAAAACATCCAAATTACCTCCGAGGCCCAACCAGCCTCTTGCTCAATGGGAAATTGAGAATCTTACCCAGGGGTAAAGTTGCTGGGGCATGAAGCTCACCACCCAACTTTATCTAGTGCTGAGGCTAAGAATGGATGGAACTATACAACCAAGATCCACGTTCCTTCAAGGCATGCATGGGGATGACTTCAACTTTTTAAAATACAACCACATAGAAGGTTTATTAAATATTTTAAATACGGGTCATGTACTCAACACTGTGTCAGGAAGAAAAGTATAAATATTCTTTTGTATACACATTCAGTTCCATCACCTCAATTCTGATTTTTTTTTCTCAACAGCCCTAGTGGGCCTAGGTATCCTCACTGTTAAGGTTCTGTGATCTCACTCAGACACATCACGCTCAGTAGGATTCCTCTGGACAAGTGATCGGCCCATCACAAAGACCTCTACCTGACAACATACAACACTCACAAGAGAAAGACAACAATGCCCCCGGTAACATTCGAACCCACAATCCCAGTATGTGAGTGGCTACAGACCCACGCCTTAGGCCATGCAGCCACTGGAATCAGCCTCCATTTTGATTACCCCCCCCCCAAAAAAAAAAAGTTGCTGAGATATAACATAGTGTTACTATTTATACCTAAGGTTGTCTGGAATGTGACACAGTCTAGTCTGGTATACAGGTACCAAACTGCAATCTGGAATCACATCACAGAACACTGTACTCTTACTACCTGTCCCTGTAAGGACCTCAAATCTTTAAAGATTTATTATGATTTGTAACAGTTATCCCTCTCCACTCTTTACAGGTATGGCATTACTGTGACCTAAATGGTGGACAAGCTTCCTTCCTCTGCCCAAATGGAACCATATTCAGTCAAGTAGGTCTTACATGTGACTGGTGGTTCAATGTTCGTTGTTCTTCAACACCTCAACTGTACGTGCTGAACGAGAGGCTATACAAGTACATTCTACCAGTAGTACCAAGCTTTCCTGAAGATTTCTCAGGTCCCATAGTGGACCAGTACCTAGCACTAAAATTCAGAGAATCAGAAAACAAGAAAAAGATTAAGGAAAACTCAAACAAAACTGAACCCACCATTCCAAGTCAAACTACCTAAACTCACAGGTAAACAAAATTTCCAAATACAAATATACAACAGTTACAGCACCAGCAAATGCCTCATAGAATACAAAAATTATTAACCTTCATTGTCCAGGAACACGGGATATTAAGTACCCCAGTATTATGGTGGCTGGATTTTAACATGAAGGTAATGGTATTCATATGGAAAAAAATACACCACTTGGCCTGTTGGACCACACGTAGTGCAACGCATGGTGAGTAAAAGTTAATACTGCACTTGAACAATGACGGCACTGAAAGAGCAACATTCTGTACAAGACAATCAGGTTATTCAACTAGGATAAGTTATTATGCAGTCTGGAACCAAATGCAGTTTACGCCAGTTAAATAAAAAATTACTGCCCAAAAGAAGGCGGTCCCCCCCAGCCAGCAACCTTCAGTTCAACTGTCCAGTCCCTTTAGAATTCTTCGAACCAGACATCTACTCAACGGTTACAGACTCTACACACAAGAGGACTTTTTATGGAAGTTGGATGCATGAAAAGTCATATAGATGCCCTCTTACTTTTGAGGGAAGGGGCAATGGTTTCCTCTTTTTCCTGTAAACTTTGACAAATGTTGAAATTCAGAGCACATCATCACGGCTTCAATTAAATGATGAATTTAAATATGATTATGAGTCTACAGAGCATAAGCTTGTTCTGCTGAGTGCAGTAATGAGTTTGAGATTTGCTGAAGAATTTGTCCAACTTAAGTTGAAACATAGCTGCCTTCCTCATAATTCACACTGTGCTAGACCGACTCATTCTGAACATCTCTGCACACCTCTCAACTCTTCTTTCCATTAGGGTCTTCTTCTTCACTTACATTTGCCATCTTAAAAATTAATCTCAGGATATTATTTCACCACTGGGCTTGGTCCATAGCACAATCAACCCGACAGGAAGTGACAAAGGAGGTAATTTAAAATAAAGGCAATGTAGAGGGACATCAAAAATGTTTCTAGCAACAACTCTGTATATACAGTCAACATTTGATGTATCAAAGCTGAAAGAGGGAAGGGGAGGAATCAACTAATTAAAATGGCAGACACGCTTTTTCTGAAGCGAAAGCAGTTTTTAACACAACACACACAAAAAAATTAAACGTTCAGTGATCTATAAGATTACAGGGAAAATACAGTATTATGTAATTCCAGGTGGCTTTCTAATTTTAAAACATTTCAACAAAGACCAATTAATTTGCTTCACAGTACAATGTTTAGCATACAGCAGTTTGAATGCCAGGATTCTGCTCTGGTCAGAGGACTATTCAGTTTAAATTTCCACTGCAGGACAATGCTTTCCTATTTGGGCAAAAATGATGTGTATTTTACGGGAAACGTCCCATGCATCCACTAAAGGTTAACGAGTGTCCCACACAGAGAAGGATGTGCGATACCAGTGGCTTCATACTTTTAAGCCACTTAAATAAGGCATTATTAATTTCTTTCCTATGCTTCTGCTTGATAATTACCCCATATAAGGGTGACATATGTATCCCATACAGAAGGAACTACTAGTTAGGAAATGAAATGAAATCTTAGAATCAGTATATGCATTAGATACATTCTGCTGTGAAGAAAAAAGTTTCACTTCAGAATTTCTCTGTGTCCAACTTTGTTTCAATACTTATATTACTTTCTTTCCTTACACAGTCTGGTAAATGCAGCATTATTTCAGCTGTACTCATTACACATTAAAATAAAATTGGCCTACACAATTTGAGTTAATGTATTAGAAAATTAACAATGAGAAGTAACATAATTCATTAAACACGCCTCGATAATAATATGACCCCAAGGTTCCCTATCATGAGACTGCATAATAGGTGAGAGTATGCTATAGTGATCCTTCCAAAACTCTAAACAAAGAACCAAATCTGAAGTTCCATATTAAATCTATATGTATTATTACAGTAGCAGTGCCAGACTGTACATAAAGGAAAGTGAAAAACCACAGTTCATGAAATGAACAGCACACTCAGTAGTTATGACGTCCATGTAATGTGTAAAGAGCACTAACCCAAGATGATAATTAACATGTTTATATATCTCTGTGATGATACCAACTTATCTAGTCACTTGAAACATGTGCAATACCTGTAAGATCACACAAGGGTCTTGCTAATCACTTGGAGAGGATACTTTTTAATAATTTATATTTGTATGGAACATAGTTTTGTAATAAAACTGTTTCTCAAAGCATTCATATTATTTATACCAACCTCTAAGTTATTCACATGTGGCACGTTTACCTTACACGCATCCCATACATGGAATGCAAATAAGGGAACAGTCTTATATTTAAGGAACAAGGATGTTTAGTACATTTTTGAGACATGCAACACAATTTGTTTTATGTCTTCTTATAATAAAAGCCAACGAGATGCACTATTTCTCAAATTTATTTTTGACAAAGAACTTTATGTGTTTCGGACAGATCTACTGTCTATCATCAGGAGTCTCAACACTGTATATGCAGCAATAGGTATCTGTCATGCTAGCAGACAGTTAACGTAACTAGCATGACAAATACCTATTGCTGCGTATACAGTGTTGAGACTCCTGATGATGGACAGCAGATCTGTCCGAAACACACAGAGTTCTTGGTTAAAAATAAATTTGAGAAATAGTGCATCTCATTGGCTTTTATTTATAAGAATATATCACAATGCACAGTCCTCTGAATGTCAAATTTGTTTCATATCCCACAAATATGCATCTATTTCACTACTATCTTTTTTTGGTTCAAATACTACTCATTTTTTCACATAGTGTACACACAAATTTAAAAGACAACAGAAGTAAAATATTTCTACAGTGAAGCTTCTTCTCACATCTGATCACAATATAGAGCAATATAAAATTTATTTACATAATTTTAAGTCATCTGGAAAATAAAATTCAGCATGCCTAGTAACGCTGCTTCGTACTGTTCAGAACTGCACTGGACAATTAAGTTCAGAGTATATATGTGTGCTTATTATTTTGTGGTTTGATAAAAGCAGAGCAAAAAGTTTCACAGCAAAGCAACAATGTGTATGAAAGTTATTTCTGGAGTGACACTACAGATGATACAGTATCATCAGATGACTACGACCTCTCAGCACCACGGCTTCCCAAACTAATGAAACATGATTGAGCCCATTACGCATGCCAGAGAATGATGACTTAAAGACAAGCATATGTTCAGACAAACAAAATATCAACTATAACGAAAATAAGAGACTAACAGTAAGTGGAAAGAAACCATTGGTGACAATGACAGCTGGCCACACACTAACATTTAATGTCCAAATTACTGGGATCACAGTATGTTCCACATGCACACTGATCACATGTGACTTATGTTTTCTTTTGCAGAACATCATTAAATACAACTGTGACTAAACCACATGTGTATGCACAAGTGTTCCTTCAAAGTCATGCTAACCCAGATCCCTAAGTCAGGTGGAGAAAATGTTATTTTCGGTACAATAAAAGTATTTATTACTTGTCTGTTATACCAGAACTACATAAGTAGACAAAAAGCTGCATGTTCATATGCAAGCACATTAGAGCATACTGTTTTTTTTTCATGACATGTTATCAAGAACCCATTTCCAACTTGTATTAAGGTTTCATAATCAATTAACAGAAAGCCATGAATCTTTCCAGGCTGACAGCTGCATCGTCATTTAAATAAATCGGTTTCACAGAATGACTCCATCATCAAGGTCTTGACATGACTCAATGGCTGTCCAAACTATTATAGCTTTGCAGGCCAGGGCTCTTGAAAGGATAAGCCAACTGTGGTTAGTGGGTGTAGTACGTGCTTGGCTTTACCTCCACCCTGCTCAATGTAGTATGAAGCCCTCCACCCTATTGAAGTTCTTAGCATTTAAATATATTTCTATTGCTACATTCATCGCCACAAGGTCCATGTAATTATTGACCTTACTCAATCTGTATGTGTTGCCAAAATAAATTTTGTGTCCAGTTTCCAACATGCATTCTGCAACAGCAGACTTCCCACTGCTGGCTGTGACATTTACATCTGGTCTCAATGGCTGGGCTGTCCCACATACAACTTGCTAAATATGCAAGAATCTTACAGGAAGACCCAAGGCTTCTCAAAAAATGCCAACAGTATTGGCCAAAATATTTATACTTCACAACAATTGGTCAGTGTCCATAAAAAGCAGAAAAGTTGAGTCAGAAACTAGAATCATATCCTAATAACGCAGTATGTACTCAACAAATACCATCACTGGAGACTCAAGTTTTGGTTGCTTTGTGATTGTGTTACATTGTGTACCATTCATCATGTACCAAGCAGCTAAGAGCAGTGAAAATGCCACTGAAATTTGGAAGTATGATGGTTTAGCTTATGGTACTGCAATTAAAATTTTGAAGAATGGGAGTCCCACCTCTTCACAGATACCTTTACACAGCAGTTCCCATAGCATCCGGCCTACACAAATATCCCACATTGACATCACAAACTATCCATCAAAACAGAAAGTAGTGACCACTGATCCTTTGAAACAGGTATGAAGTTGGTATAAACAACTGCTTTGAAAAGAGACACCCCCTCCAAAAATCAATGGTTTCCTGTTCTTTTATTCTCAATTTACAGAAAATCACAGCAAATCACAGGATTATCAAAAACTAGCATACAAAGTTGGTATAAACAACTGCTTTGAAAAGAGACCCCCCACCCCCCACAAAAATCAATGGCTTCCTGTTCTTTTACTCTCAATTTACAGAAAATCACAGCAAATCACAGGATTATCAAAAACTAGCATACGCCATGGCCAAAATCAGATAATGAAAAACATTCCCCACCCCCACTCCTTTCACAATTCAAACCCACAGCAACTCATGGAGTGCAGAGACCAGTAGTGAATTATGACTCTCTGGGGGCATAGGTTCCAAAACCAAAGTGGCACTATCATCATAGTTCGTAATGGTAGAGATAATATAACATTACACCAACGAAACATTTTCTCCAATAACAGGTGACAAAGTAATGTATCTCTTTCTTTCCAAGTAACAAAAGAGTATGTCACACACATTCACTATTTAAACTACAGAGTGAAGTTACCTTATCAACAAAGAAAAATGTCTTTTCTTAACAAAATGATTTCTAAGCATACATACTCAGTGTTCTCTCAGTTTTGTTAAGAAAAAATTTTGAAATGTATCTCTTGCCTTCACATGAACAAGGTATTGTCAGATAAATCTTGAAAGCAATGGTAACATTAGGAAAACAGCTGTCTGACACAGTACCGTTCATGACATCATCAGCCTGTGACAACCTGTTTCATCATTCTCTTCCAATTCCTTGATTTCACTCATCATTTATATCAACTGATTCATTCACAAACTCTTCTCCTGACTAACAAAACACCACACATTGTACTGTATAATTATATGTAGAATACAGAATGATATGCTGGATGTCATGTCTTACCTTCTGTGTATGCAGTAATCTCTTCAATACTTCAGTAGCCTTGTCTCTTGCATCATCCAGCTCAACCATAACTTCCTCATTCTGTAAATTATTAAAGTCTCTGGTCATATTATGGGACAATTCAGCAATTACTACTATTTTCACAAATATTATTTAAACAGTAATCACATACAAAAACATACTGTATATTTTCTAGGCTTATAAAATATTATGTATACACAGCTGAAGCCAATAACCAAAACAAGTACACACAAAATGATTGTTAGTCATGTTTCTGGCCTTACATCACTACCGTTTATGAATACTTTCTTTGGAGTCCTTCCCTTCTACCCTTATAATAATAAAGAACAGAAGTGCACATTACAGCTTGATCTAAACAGTCAAATAAACTGCCATATATCTATACACATACACACAGCATAAAAATGTATAGAAATGATTACATTTTCAGAACTGAAGGGACTCAAAACCATCTAAAAGCAAGTGCACTAAATGTTTGTAGAAAATGTGTCAGTTGTCATAGTGTTGACATCTCACACTGCAAAAGCATCAACTTCCATGAATTTTAACCTTAGTACCGCTTGGATGAGCTCGGGTTGGACACAGAGCAAATTTGGATGTGACAGCAAAATAAAACTGTTGTCCCTAATGGTAATTAACCTGTATCAGTAGTCCACAGACAGCAACTTCTACTGACTCAGGATGTAAGGGGCAAGAACAACAAATATGGGCCCATGCTTTGGAGGTCTAATCAGGAAACAGAGATGATGAGGCTGGAGCGGTTCAACTATTTTGGTTATGAGACTGAACAGTATTTAAAATTCAAGGTTCCCCTTGTTCATGATAATACCCCCGGTGCTACTGCACCACCTTGGTCACGTCTGCCAAAGACCACAACCTCACTCCTTCAGCCACTCAATCAGGGTATCATTACAGCATTCAAGGTGTATTAAACTTGCCACGCCTTCCACTTCCTTCTTGGGTGTAAGTGTGATGGAGATTGTGTTAGTGTCATTAAATGCGGAATGCTGTACAGCACAACCAACTGCACATTCAGTGTACAGAAGTCCACTGATAAGCTCAATCACAAAACTGAATGGCTGCTGCAAGAAGATTTGGCTTGCAACAGTTAAAAAAACTTCTGAACTTTCACAAACCAGTAGGACAAAATATGGAACAATCCCATGAAGTTCAAGGGAAAGGTTTTCAGATGTAGAGGAGTATGACATCCAGAAGAATCATGGCTCTCATGCTGCTGTGTGAAATCCTGACTGAGTTCAATGAACCAGAGATCTGCCACTGCTATGGAGAGGCCTCAGCCACATACCAGAGCTGTAAAGAAAGGTTCTCAGATGGTAGGTGACTCTACCACCTCTTTGAGGCTTACCATTTCAAGGAGTGGTGCATGAAATTTTAGAATTAGACAGCAGTCATTACAGTAACATACAAGATGTATGAAGACATGCAGGAGACAAAGCAATGAAAGATCACCTCCTTCTTCACTCAGCCTTCTGTCTCCCTGTCTGCCACACACTGTATGTCATTTGATTCCCCTGACAACTTTCAACCATGAACACCAATGTCATCACACTACACAACAACACTAATGCTCACATGTTTACTAGTTATACTTAATAAGCATGTTTTGTGTACCTGTGGTTCCTCTAATCCTGTTTGTGCACCTGGACCTTAATTTTATACATTGTGATTCTGTGTTTGTAGGGATTTTTAAGCCTGTAAGAACTGCAAATGGAGTATGTGGTGGTGCAGTTGGTTGAGACACTGTGCTACAAGTTGGAAGTTTGTGGGTTTGATTCCCAGTGGTGCCACTGGAATTTGTCACTGACATAATCCTTCTGGCTGCACTATGGCCCTGGGGTTGACTCAGTCTCTAACAGAAATGAGTACCAGGAGTATTTCCTGGGGGGTAAAAGCAGCCAGTGCATACAGCTGACAACCTTACCACCTTCACATGTTGATTGTCTACAAATCTGGGAGCCTCAGTCTCCTAAAACCCTCAATGCCTGTCCAGGCCTGTAACAGGATTGCTTTACCTTCAAGAACTGCAAATGGCGACAGTATTCTGTAGTATTCACCACAGGAAATCTCTCATTATTAGCCACAATTATGAAAAGAGTCTTTCACTGAACATTCAAGTGAACTTCAATGTTAGCACACAAAATAAACTTGAACTAACCCTCTGCTTCTTCGTGATGACTCCATGGTCGTTGTGAAGATAGATGACACAGTGTGAGCACACAAATTGACTGCAAGCTTTGCAGAAAAATTCCAGTTTCTGTTCTGGATGATCCTCGCAATCTGACTGCAAAAATTCTGGCGGCTGCCCAGCTTCTTCTAATTTAATTTTCTGGTGTTGTGACAATGCTCTAGCAGCTTTATGAACCTAAAGACAAGCAAAGCGTTTAATGTAACAACTGTGTTCTGGGGAAAGTACAGTATAGCTGTGTTTTATATGAAATATTTTTACATGAAATAATGTATATGCAATGAGTGGGCACCTGAAGTAGATTTACACCCATATCAAGAAACATACGAGTTAAAATTTTTTAGAAAGTTAGTTAATGTTAACTATATTCTTCAAAAAGAAAAGTAACAGCCTGCAGGAACGACATCTCAAGACAAACAGTCGCTGGACCTCCTATAACATCTGTCCTACTTCTTAATACTGTACAGAATGGTATATGTGGTATTACTGTTTTAATACTATTTTCCCCTTAAAAATACTTTACAGTACGTATTTACATACACTAATATACTATCAATTGATTTTGTTTGTTGGTGGGAGGTGAGTAGGTGGGTCTAAGGTGGGGATGGGGATGTTCTGATTATGCACAGTCCTGTTTATATGTGCTATGTCAGGAGGCCGTGTACAACATGAATCTATATCAACCCTTTGACGCCTAACGACGACTATAGTGGTCGTAGCGCACTGCTAACCTCTAAATGTTGCATTTTATATATTTATTCAACAAATATAGGTACTGAATATTTTAAACATGGTATACACTCTCTGTTTTTTCCTCTTCAAAATGCAGTTTGTTTCATAAATCTAACGTATTTGATTCCTGTATTATTCACATTTTATATACAGGGTGTGCTAAAATTAAAAAAATAATTCTGGTGCCAAAAGGTTAATGTAACAGGTGGCTGTAGACAGTTTATTCTCTTCCTACCGGGACACAGGATTTGACATTTTGATGACTTTCTTGGTTACGACACAACATAGTCTGCAGATGATTACCAACGTTGCAGAGGAACATGCTGCCTCCACCTTCACGAAGGAAATGACGATGGAGGCACCAAGTTCCTCGGAGGAGCTGGTGACAATGCACCAAACGAAATGGTGTCATGATACACAAGATTACAATCCAAACATAATTCAGAAACTGGTTTGGCCACATACTTCGTTGTAGAATATGTATCACTAACCTTTATATGACCAGGTCGGCATTTAAATTTCTGCACATGGTTTATAAAAAATGTGAACATAAGAGATAAAATTATGAAACAAATGGCACTTTGTGGAAAACAAAACACAGATTATGCAGCATGTCTTCCAAATGCATAGATCTCCTTGTTTCCTTTAAATAAAAACTGAATTTCCAGGGGTGTTCTTTCATGTGTTTGCATATGTGAACACGGGTTATTTAAGGGTTAAACAAGTGTGAACAATCTTACATGCCTGCTAACAAGATGATCAGAACATACAAGACTTGCAAGGATTGCTTTGTTGACTAATTAAACTGCCTTCTCTTTCATCTAGGTGATTACTATACTTACAATCAACTGTAAATAAAATTATGCTTGTCATGCTGATGCAAAACTCTAATTAATCTAGTTCAGATACAATCAAACGTGATTTGTATGTTTTTTAAATATTTACACAGATGTCAAGTAAACACAGAATTTCACATTCCTTGCCTATACTTGCAGCTTTAATTATCCAGCTTAGCACCTTGTTAGTTTATGTTTATTCTTAGAAAGTTAGGAAACGTCCACAAAGCATAAGATTTTTGGTACATTTACTCTGTTACCATCCCTAGATTTTAGAGCCATTAATAATTTCAAAAAGGAACTGAAATGGGAGTACACTCCTTTAAATGTGCCCTTCCATGTTATATACAAGAGCAGAAAATTTGCAATCAGTCACAGTCTGTGTTTTGTAAACATCGAGACACCGTAAACAAGGAGATTTACAATCCAGCATGCTTGACTGTTATGTTTAGAGAAGCTGTTTCTTTGGCCTGTGCTGCTACCTCACATAGAACACCACCTGTCTCACTTTATAAAGACCAATGAAGACAATGTATTATCAGAAATGTACGTGTCTTCATACGAAGTGCCCATTATTCTTGTTCGATTTTAACCAAAATCAGACTGTGCTGACAAATTTACATAAAATCCCAAATATTAAATTTCACTGAACTATCTAGTGAGAGTTACCATGTTCCACATAGACCACGGGTCTCCAACCTGCGGCCCACAAGCTGCATGCAACCCACCAGGTTGTATTATGCAGTCCGCGGCCACATTTGTAATATGTGTACACATTATAAAAATTTCACAATAATTTAAGCAGTTACATATACCACTTAATGTTATTTTTTCCCCCACAGCCTGCAAACCAGCCCACAAAAAAGGGTGTGATCCTTTTCCATAAAAAGGTTGGAGACCAATAACATAAACGGACAGACAGATGGACATGACGTGCTAATAGTTGCTATTTGTAAATGCTTTGCTAATTCGCCTAAAACAAAAGAATTAAAGAGGTGTAAATAAACCGCTGTCGTACAGCCAGACTTTAAACAACCAAGCAGTAATCAGCATTCATCATATATCCCTTTCAGCTCCCACTCCAGATACAACGAAATCTCAAAAGTTTGTGATAATGTAATTTCTGATGAAATTATCTTACAGGCTTTAGGATTTGGTTTTACAATTATCTGAAATTCACCAGTCATCTATCAGCCTCTCTCCAACATTTTTAAATATCCCTTCAACAGCCATCACAAAGCAACATCAACCCTTTAACTCTAAAAATCAGAACACATTTGATATACTAGTGCACAGAACAAGAAAACATAGATGTTTACATTTTTCAGGTTATAAGCAATACACACAGTACATCCTAAGTATCATAATGGTTCTGTATTTCTGCAGCAGTTACAAAAAGATAGCATGTGTAGAGTCAAATAAAATATTAATCAGCAGCAGAAGAGACTTGCTGTATTAAATAACTTTAGGCTGGCTAACACACAAAATATGCCATTAGACAAGTAAATGCAAATGAATCCTAGGAACAGTTTGGCGAGCCAAAGTGTGTGGAAACTGCTAATCTAATCTGACAGAACACACAAGGAAATGCTTATTTCTCACCTTGGTGAAACACCGATCACAATACAGAACATCACACTGGTGACACCTGCACTCTGCTTTACGTTCCACACATTCTGCGCAAGTTCCTAAAAGAAATACAAGGATTAACAGTAACTCAGGCCCTGTTAACATCTCAAAATGAAATGTTCCATTGAAAAATTAGTGAAAATTGTCCCCAATAAAATAAAAGAGCACGGTGTTTCACAATCTTGTTACACCTGCAAGACAGTTTGTTACAGTATTAAAACTGGGTCTGAAAGAATGTGAGGCCCCCCCATAGTGAAAGGAAGAAGCCATCTGAGCATAACAATCTTTACATCTGAGGTGGAATTAGCTGAATATATGTACTCGTATGGCAATAAACATTCAATTAACACATTAAGTAAACACTTTATTATTTCTTATGTTTATTGGACTGTGCAGCATTGTGATAATTGAAGAATAAAAGACCAACTTGATGTCACTTGCTATTTTATTTCACTTCTTATGTGCTCAACATGTTTCGGACATTAATATATCCATCATCAGGAGCTTGCGACT
>Ga0123355_10010782_pt1 | contig 14047 bp, 12 predicted proteins | sample TergutEmb28metaG_3_FD_89872 | JGI IMG/M metagenome (GOLD analysis project Ga0123355, IMG submission 89872) | Embiratermes neotenicus P1 segment gut microbial communities from Petit-Saut dam, French Guiana - Emb289 P1 | ecosystem: Host-associated > Arthropoda: Insects > Digestive system > Gut ... | reverse complement strand
TCCGTATGCAGGCTGAGGCACTAGTGCCTCAGCCTGCATATGGATACCACACCACCACAGCCAAACCACAACGTAACACCAACACACATCGAACCAGATCAATACAACCCATGAAATAACTCAGCACATAAGTCACAAGCTCCTGAGGATGGATGTATTATCATTCGAAACATGTTGAGCATTAAATAAAGAAATAATAAAGCAAGTGACGTCAAGTTGGTCTCTCTTTACTCAACTATGCACATATTAGTATTGGAAAATCCAAGAACTTGTCCAATTTGACAAGGCACATGTGCTTTCTTCATACTGTGATTACTACTGGTTAAAGCTTCAGTGATTATGAACATAAACATAAGATAAAGGGCACTTTAGGCAACTATGCACCTAAACATTAAATTTGCTCCAACTTATGAAAAAAGAACTTAATGTTAATATACAACACTTTCACATACAACTGTTCACCAAAACATTTTCTACTAAGTGCCAATTAAGAAGATGTATGCAGCACACATCTCTACAATGTCACAGCAAACTTATATTACACAGTGCAAGAACCTGATGGACCGCCAGACAATCTCTCCTTTCACAGAAAATTTCCGAAGTAATAAATGCTTTATTTTCAGCTCCCTTACATATAATTTATGAAAAATACAACAGTTTCTAAAAGCTTATAGTAGTATATACTTACACAGTATTCAATAAAACATGTGTGGTTATCTGCTGGAATCATATATTGAAAGCAGAGGAGGCCCCTGTCATCAGTGCGAATAGACACTTTCTGAGAAATGGCAAGGGACTTAGCAGACGGTTTCACATGTGACAGCTTGTACCTAAACAAACACAAAGTTAGAAACAAGTTTATTTCCATATTCCATTAACCTCAACAGTTCTGGGAATAAACCAAATAAAGTAACATTACAGCAGGTATGATGGAACCTGCTTGAGCATACAGAGACATCAGTGTCCCCTAAACACAGCAGCACTGCTCAGTTGTCATTATAATAGCAGGTACAATAGGACCCACAAGAAAGAGCAGTGGAAGGAGAACTATGAAAGTGTGGTCACTGACCCACTTGAGCAATGAACTAATGATTTCAATCACTGAACTCTATACACAAGAGGATGCACAACATCAAAATGAACCAACATTGAATTTTGCTATCACTTTGGAAAATTGGCAATAGAAATGATGCAATTGCTTTGGCATTTGTATAGCAAGCAAACAGTGCCCCCATCCCAGCAACATGTCTGAGTGGTATGAGATACCCAAGGTCAACTGTAAATTAACTGGAGATGACACACACAGCGGATAAGGTGCAACACAGTGGAACTAGGATAATGCAAGACAGGTTTAGGAGACTGTAATGTTTTGAGAGCCATCAAAGTAAACACACCATTTGTTCTTAAACCTGTCTGTTCATGACCCAAAAACATGAATCAAATTGGCCTTGAAGAGCAAACGGTACATATAAGACGTTCTACATTCAGAATTATAATTACTTAAGCCATCAAGTTTACTTGATTATTTGAGCAGTTCATAACTTATCAGGAACATCCTGGTAAGAGAATGAGTTAATAAAGTCAATGACCAATACTTAAAAAAACATAAATATTTCAGCCTTCCAATATTACAACCAAGTAACTGCATACATGCTTCTTCTTCCTCTCCTGAAGTACAAACTTGGGTAGAAGCACTGAATTTATGCAAGCAAATAAACCTATGTTCACAAATTATCAACATCCCAATCTCTTCTTCAGTAAACTGTCAGACTTACATTCAAATATATCAGAGTAACTGCCATGACAGCCTTACTCTTTTGATCACTTCAGTGTTGGCTGAGCAACTACATGTGCAAATAATGAACCGTACTAAACGTCTCTGTAAACTCAAAGAGTTATTTCATTTTAGTACGTTACCTGTATTGCAATAAAACTGAAAGTTTGCTCACTATTTTATTTTATTTGTTCATACCTCTATCCAAGACACCTTTATTTAACTTCACCAGTTGATACAGCATTGCTAAATATCCAGCAAATAACTCATTGCCCATCACATACTAACTGCATGAATCAGTGAGCTGGGTATTTGTAAAAAGGAGACTATGTAAAGTTGTTTAGCTTGTGATGTTCTGTGTCATGACACTGTATTCTGGTTATGGATTGCTGGTATTGTGGAGTAAGATCTTCAAGTCAGATGTGATGCTTTTACCCTGTAGATGTAGGCAGAAAGTTCCTTTGGAGAGAAATCACAGTTTCTCGAAAATGTGGTGTCACAACGCAGAACACCACAAACTAAACCTTCACTACTGTGAAAATGTCAAATCTGGCACGAAGTGGCTGTCAGCAAATGGTCCCAGAACCACATACCTTGAGGTTGCAAGTGTTGTACATTGGAATGTCTCAACAATGTCACTGTTCTTTGGAATATCAATCTGAAATTAAAAAAAAAAAAAAAGTCAAAATATTATGGTAATACCATAAATTTTTTATCAAAAAATAAAGAAGACATAATTTTGGCCATTAAATCCTTATTGCAGCACAAGCTGTAATATCCAGCAACCCTTTGGTCCCAGAGGTGTCCAATATCACAACTTTCACTATATTAATTAAATATTTTTCTAATCATTTTCACAACATTAATATGCAATTGTAAATAATACAAAGCAGCTGGTCACCTTGGTATCTCCTGCAGTTCCAACAGTACTGATTCGAAAGTAAGGTGGATCAGGTGAAATTAAAATTTCTATGAGATCACTGGAGGAATCTAACTCTGCAAACACTTCTTTCAGACATTCAGATCGTAGAATTATCTTATTGAGAACACTGGCTGCACAGAAGTTAAAATCAAGTATCTCCTCTGCTTCTAATGTCCTGATACTGCAGTCTGTAATGACTCCACTTTCTTCTAACCTGCAATATTTGTTCTAATAAACACATATAGCTTCACATTCCACACACACACACACTATAAGCCTGCAAAAGAATACTTTAACACACTATACACAGGGCAGGCTATTGGCAGTAACATAAACAGAATTAATTTCAGGTGTTGACAATACAAGTCCTAGTCATTATTATTATTATGTAACTGGGCCAAATATATTTTACAGAGATCACTGAATCATAACCATGTTTTTCTGTTACTTCCTTCTGTAACTACACTATTTAAAAACAGTAGTGCAAATATGTTATCTGTTACTTCCTTCTGTAACTACACTTTTTAAAAACAGTAGTGCAAATATGGGTATAAAATTGTACAACAAATTGCCCAACACAATAAAGAGATTAGGCAAGATAAAGGAATTTAAAAGAAGACTGAAGTATTTCTTACTGCAACACTCTTTCTATTCAGTGGATGAATATATGTCCTCATAGGTTCCACTGTTGCTCAATTATTGTTATTATGTACACTTTATCCTTAGTATTTTGTAATTTTACCGAACAGGACACTGACAATTACACACCAAAGTGTGAGTTAAGTATACTTATATTACTATGTTCTACTATTGATGTAAATACATTGCAAGCTCCCTTTGTTTTGTGTATTGTAAATGAATGCTTATGTAATGTAGAGATTATATTTGACATGTCCGATGTCATAATTATGACTAGATGGACTGAATGAAAGAATAAAGAATAACTACTTGGAAGTTCACACATGTATTATTAACATCAATCTTTCACAATACACCAAAAAAAGATCACAAGTGCCCCCAAATAAGTTGGGTTAAGTGGTAATGTTTCCAACTTGTATTCTGGAGACAACCAGTTAAAATCTCAGCCAAGACAATTTACTGAGGTTTTCTACAACTTTCCTCAAAATTCCAGCAAATGCTTGGATAGTACCTCAAACTAGGCCAAAACTAGTTTCTGCCACACTTTTCCGATTGGGGTTTCATGATCATCCTTTCATTCAATACAATATAGTCTTAAATGAGAAGTGCATCATTACATGAACAATAAATAAATAGATAATGCTGACTGTCATGATGCCTGGGAAGTAAAAAGCCCACATAGTGGCTTCCAGTTCTGCTGTCATATACCAAGTGAAACACACAAGCTAAGTATAAGTACCTACGTTGATATCAGAACAAGTTAATGGCATGGTATTTCATAACAATTTCATCAGTGTCACCTAACAACAAAAATGTCATTTTATACAAGAGTGTATTTTAAATTAAATTCTGAATAATTACAAATTTGGAAGACTCAGTGCTGTAATTTACACACATGTATAAGGCAATAAATCTCTGTCTTCATTTTATGTATTGGTTTGGTGGCACAAAACTTCTGCTACAACATTTAAGTAGTTACACCGGATAAAAAAGGTTGTAGATGGAAAATTTGTATACCATTACAGTGAACAAGACAATCACACTATGTTTCCACTTTAGTTTGTGTGTCATATAAAGTAATCATTTCAAGATTTCACTCATCTGTTCTTTACTTCAATTTCATCCTGTACAGTCAGTCTATTTTTTAAAATCAAGCTGAACCTTGGTGATATCTCATGTACTTACAACAGTGTAAGTGGGAACCCATAACCTTGGTAACACATTTTAAGGGCAGTGGATGATCCTCCAAATATATTCAGACACTCTACTAGAACTGAAATATTTATTTTGAATGCCACTTGCTCATCATTCAGTGTATAATGCTGTAGATAAATCAAACAACGTAAAGTCAGAACTTCTACATAGACACAGAAATCAAACCACTTACACATACTTTTGTCACTAATTTATAAGGGTCAAAGTTCAAACACCACTAATACCATAAACAATCAAGTTCAAACATCACTAATACCATAAACAATCAAGTTCAAACATCACTAATACCATAAACAACCAAGTTCAAACATCACTAATACCATAAAAAGCATGCGAATTTTTGCAAATTGCAATTCAAGTCAAACCCTCGATCTCATTTTCATATGACTCAGAGTAACAGTAGTTTCAAACTTTTTTATCAGCCTTCCAACTTATCATTTTCTGAAACATTTCCCCAACAAAACCTGTACGTATTTTTCATCCCCCTGACTCCAGCTACTGCAATGACCTTCATCATATGTATAAATCACAATATACATTCCTAGGTACTTAGGTCACTATATCAACCAGTGAAAGCACTCAATAAAATACAATTAAAACAGATCATGAAATACAATTCATGACAAGTATCAAACTCCTACATGTTTCAGCACTGGAATGCCTTCCTCAGCCAGTCTAAAAGAACAAAGGAATACAAGTCCAACACACCAATCTAGGTAATGAATGCCCTCACTGGTGTCATTAACAGATTAAATTCTAGAATTAACCAAGTTCACAGGCATAAATTTACAATGTTGTAATATTAATATACTAAATCTAAGTAATAGTGAGCCTCTTTATGTAGAAGCTTGCAGCGGTTTAGATTTGTCTGGGGTGTGTATATGAACACCTGACTTGACTCCCGGAGAAATCTCATCCACATAGGGCATGTGCAGTACAGTATATCATGTCATCCCCACACGATATACTGTAATTCACACGCAATCAGTACCTTGATTAGCATGTTGGACTTACATTCCTTTGTTCTAGTATACTCCCTAAGGATGGCACTCCAGTGCTGAAACATGTAGGAGTTTGTCACTTGTCATTAATTGTATTTTGGGATTTGTGTTCTATCACATTGTACTAAGTGCATTCGTTGGTTGATACAGTGAATGTAAGAATATGCATGGTATGAGTAACACAAAAATAATTCCATGAAGTTTAAGTAACAAAAAAATAAATCTACCTTCCTCAAAGAAGAAAGCCACAATCCCCATTATATGTATCAGTGAACATGAGTTATAAAATTTCTGTATTGATGGCTATAAGTTAGCAACAGGTTTTTGTCATAAAAGGCATTCAAACTAGGTGTTTGTATTTTAGTTAGGGATAACATATCATATCAAGTTACAGATTTATGTAACAAATGCAAAGGAAAAACTTTTGAAATATGTGCAGTTAATCTACTAATAAATTCAACCAAATTAATCATATTACACTCATACAGAATTCCATCTTATAATCTAATCACCTTTTTGACTCTTGGATGATACATTAAAGCAAACAGAACTTTTGATTGAACAATCTTTTTATTCCATCAACGAATTTTCAAATTCCAGTGCATCACGTTATGATTGTGTTATGCAGAATGCAACATATTCTGCACACGGTGTTGAGGTTACTTGATAGATATAGCCTATTCTACGTTTTATTGTCTAATGAGCATGTTCTGTGTTGCTATGACATGACTGCTTGTCAATCATGAATTATGATATATGACAGGTTGCACATCCAGAGCCAGAGAACCATAGTGTGAACTGATGAATCTATAATGTAATATAATGTAAGGTAATTGCAATATATACTCTTAGTTCAGAGCAGGAACATATCTGAGAACGAACAACAGATCCAGTCAACAATAATCAATTTTTTTTATCAAAACATGTTGAGAAATGTAATATGAAATGTGCCGTTTAACCTAAATTGCTCTATGACAGCATTTACTGAATAATGTGAAGTTCTAGTACACAACATAGCATAAATACTTTCATGGCACTCATTCATTTCCCCTCCACCCCCTCTTGATGTCTGATTAATGTCCATCTCCCACAGTTCTTAGTTAGGCTACAAATATGAAAGGAGATGGAAACAATTTTAAGGTTGAGTTAAGGTGCGTTGAGCAACCTACAGCACCTGACATGTATCATATTCATCCGTTGATGGACGAATGTTGGATCAATGAAATGTATATATGTGTATGTGTAAGTTTCATCCATGATATCTAATTAAACTTTCTGGAGATAAGAGAATTAATTAAATGCAGTATCTTCAAGAGCAGAAACTATTCACAAACTTTTATCAGCATTCTACATCACAAGGAAATTAATATTGTGCCACACCGTCAAGTGAGGAGAAAACAAAGGAAATATAAACTTGTGAGTTGGGATGGGTGTCTAAAGATATGGTTTTTAACAACCAGGATATTATACATGCATAAGTGTGGTGCATTACAACAAAAATGACACCTGCATGATGCACAGATGATGGTTTTTAAGAATTGGAAGTAGGAAGTCATTGTGTAGTTTTCAAAGAGCAAACTTGGAGGAACTCATAGCTGCCATAATACTTCAAGAAGAGTAGGAAAACGATTTACTGGTTTCTGTATGAGTGACAGTGCAACAGACATATTCAAGAAAAGAAAAGCTGAAGGATACTACTCCAGTTTGATAGGAAGGTATATGATGGGCAGTGAGATGATATTCAGGGAATTTTTCAGAGTTTTGATGGAGATACATCTTGAAAGAAATAAAGGAAGTCATAACAACTCCAAGCTGCAATCGATGACAGGCACCGATTGCAGCTGAACAAAAGCTGTGTCTTTAACTAAGGTAAGTAAGTAAGTAAGTAAGTAAGTGATCTTATTTGACAGAGTTTTATTAACTATACTTACACAATCAGTAATAACCATAACCCAAAAAAGTAAATACACTCATCAGCTTGTTTGTATTCATTCAAAACCTGTATTTTATAAATAGGACTTTCATTTCATACTAACTTACAGAGCAGTTCTCTGCCAAACTTCAATATTTCAGCAAAGCTGGAGGTGTCAGTGTCAAATTCATCACCTGCAGTGTTTCTCCCTTCATTTCCATTTTGAGGTGGTGTTGATTCTGATGGTGACACATGACTACAAGAATCAGTTGTTGGGCTTAGAGATGACAACACTTCAGTAGACAACTGAGAGGATGCTGGTGGGACATGACCATGACTGGAGTAACAAAGTACTTGGTAATGAAATGACAAAGAAAAATTGTGATAAGGGCACCCCGAAGCTGTTGGTTTGTTTTGCTTATATGGAGCTTTTGTTTCCATTTCCCCAATTAACTGGCAAACTTTAACTCTCGTTTTGGTAATAATAATGGGAGGGAACTGCATTACAGTTTGTGCCATACTTCTAAAACATGTGAAAACAGGATTATGAGAATTCACTGCTTCGGTTTTTTCTGCCATTCTTTTAAGAATTTGCTATCGTTCCTCACGTCCTCAAGAAATTTCTGCCAGACGTTTTCCTTTCTGGCTGATGACTTTACGTCTTTTCTTTTCCGATCCTTCATTTTGATTGCTTTCGCTTTGTAGATTCTGCCTCAAACTGCAATGGTTGGGGGACTCACGTCTTCCAAGTGATGCACTTACACCTTCATTTTCAACCACCTCTTTTGTATCCTATTCGTTAGTGTTTCTCTGTCCCTCTTCATTTATTGAACCATGACCAACATTGTCATTGCCTGTGGACAGCTGTGTCTCATCTTCGTGTATAGTACATCATGACCTGAAACAAAATAATTCATTGCAATAATGCACATTGTCACCAAATATGACAATCAACATAACTTTCATTTAAAAAATTACCATCTGTCCTGCAAGCAGCTAACCAAAAATTTCAAATTATCTCTGTTGTATTTTGATTTCACTGGTGCAGCAAATCCTGTCATTTTCTTCTTATTGATTTTTTTAAATGTATTCCGTATAATCGGCCAACACATTTTGCACTTGTTAACTGTCAAGACTGAAATAAAATTCTTAAATGCTGAACGGTCTTCTTTTTTTCAGTGGGATTATCAGTGTTGTTACTGCTAACATTTTTTACCAATCCTGGCTGCTGGGGAGTTGTATAGACCTTTACCCTTTCAGTTTCAAATCCAACACAGTTGGACAAGTGTTATTGTTCGACAGACTCTCAATGCAATCTGTGACACACTAGAAAAAGTGGCTATTCTGGAACCTAATGAGGAAACATTAAAGCAAACGGCTGATGGATATCACAGAAGGTGGCACTTCCTTCATTGCTATGGATCAAGTTACGGAAAACAAAGAAGAATAATTAGCCCAAGCAACTCTGGGAAACTCTATTTCAACTACAAGGACTTCCATTCTATCATTATGCTCACACTGGTTGATCATAACAGCAGGTTCTAGGCAGTTGATGTTGGTTCTTATGGCGAAGAAGGAAATGCTGGGATATTTGCCAAGTCATCTCTTGGGAAAAATCTTTCAACTGCTATGAAATTCCCACCATCAGGACCTCTTCCAGGAACCACAGTTGTACTTTACACAGTGTTGGGAGACAAGGCTTTCAAGCTGACAATTACATTGATGAGACTGTATCCTCATAAGCACGCAAAAGCAGATACAGAAAAGGCTGTCTACAACTATCAACACTGTCTTGTTAGGAGAACATGCGAAAATGCCTTTGTTATTCTGTGCCAGTACTTCAGAATCTTTTTTTCACCCATAGCATTAGATACTGAGACTACTGTACTCATCAGTTTGGCGCCTTGCATAGTTTAGAATTTCCTAATGGAAAAATGCTCTCACCATCTTGTGATGAAGAAGCATCTGGTGTAACAGACCTTCCACAAAACATACAGCCAATGCCCAGAAGAAAAGGAAATGCTGACTTTGAAGCATATAATGTCAGGGGCCAATTTCAAAAGTATTTCTGTAGTCGGGAAGGGTAAGTAGCTTGGCAGTTTGACATGTAGAAAGAGTTAATTGAAAAAGAGAAATGTAAAAACTGTTAATACATAGTGTGAACTATAATTTTATTTTATGAGTATATAATCTTTTTTAATATTAAAACAATATAACTAAAATATTTTACATTGAATAAATGTAGAACAGGAAAAAACTATGAACTTACCATTATGTTCCAAAGCTGCTGCGATGCTTTTCCAAGCATTATCCTTGGCAATCCTATCCTTATATGCCTTCTTGCTTGGGTCATACATTACGGGGAAGCTACATACACAGTCTATTAATTTTTCATCAAATTCCTGTTTACAGCTCATAGTATACAAAAAATACAAATGCCGCGAACAAACACCAACTCTTGCCACCTGTTGTGACAATACTTCTGCACCATTTCGCAGAAGTTACAGTTCAGATGCCGTAGTCGCACAATGCAGCGGCACCTGCGCAGCGTCCCAGCGCGACACTCATGAGTATACTAGATGATCTATGCTCATGAGTGTTGCCTTAAAAACCCATTCCCCTTGAAAACTACAACTCTGACTTCAGTGTGCTGCATCACGCGTATGCAAGCGCCACCGCATGGTTGTTAAAAACCATACCTTAAGGGACTCAAATTACACAAATACCAAACATTAAACATGCAAACTCAATCCACAACACAGTAAAACTAAACAGTACTGTTAACTACAATAATCCCGTGGTTAGCACTCTTGCTCCGTATTCGGAAGGTTCCCGGTTCGAATGTCACCAAATACCTGTCCCCCTGAGTAACTCTCAGCTTGGCTCACGGCCATACATTTGTCAACACCTACCAAATAACTTCCTACTCGACGCTTTAGTATCTGAGCTATGGACCTAGTACTTAGTGAGATATAGCAGCTTCTGGATAATAAGACGGCACACATGTAGGCCGAATATACAACGGTTGGGAAATCCTGTCTAAGCCTTCACAACGTATCCACATTAACAATTAACGTCCCTAACCTACTCAAACCACTAACAAATGCAAGATTCAACATACTTGAAAAACCTCTCTTTGAATAAAGGCACTGGCTTGGACACATTTAGAATCTTCTACAGTCACTTTCAGGCCCTTATCGGTTGCAAACCACGTAGCATTCTGAAAGAGGACAAACATTGTTGCTAGTTTGTGCCCAGTTTACACGACATAACCTCACATATATTGATATACCAATAATATACTGCAACGCTTTACAGTATTATTGTAATTCATACATCTTTGAAATTCACAGCTCTCAGAAGAACAGAAATGTGTTTGACGCTGTCAAGATATGCTTCAAAGAGATACTCTTCGTCAACAACATCATGTTGGCTTAATCCCGACATCCCGCGCTCAAGTTATTCTTATCACCAGATGGCACTACTGAAAATGGTAAGGAGACAAGAAAGGAGCAGTCTGCGAAATGTGCCGGAAGGACGGTGATGCGGTAATTTGTGATGTTTAAGAAAAAGCATAACATTCCGCCAAGACCAAAGCCACCAGTTGCCGAACAAGTATTACATGATCTAAACACTGCCCCGGAAGATGACATCGTCTTCATGCGTATAAGTTCTACATCAGGTAAACACGGAATCCTTACGCATTGGAATATATTTATGGATGGACATAATGTGTGCCAAAAATATTGTATCGAAGTTAAAGATATTTATATTATAACCTTCTTCCATTAGAGATACTTAACATAAAAACACCAATTAAAAGGCTACAGTACCTACTGGACAAAAAATAGTTTACTGCACAACAAACGAAGTTTGGTCATAGTTACTTTGTATACAAAACAAGATCTAAAATGAGTGGGGGCGACGGCAATACCATCTCCGATTTAATTCAAATCCGCCAATCATCGGTCGTGGTTACATGAAGAAAAACGCGTCGGAATGTGTATGAAAATGAGTGTTTAGAGTTTAAAACTTTAAATTCTTGACTTACAATGTAAAGAGATGTGAATAAACATATTTAAAAGCTTGTTTGACGTTTTAATGACCAGAATTATCCCGAAGACAAGTGGCAAAGACAAAGGCGTCCATCCGAAGTTTTATTGCAGATATATTCAGAATTTTACTTCCAAATCCGGAGGAGCATGTATTTTATTCATGTAGTTAATTTGGAAAAAGGCAGTTTTTCAAAGGTAAATTGAAGAAAGTAGGAATATAACTTTAACAGTCCTTGCAAAGAGATGGATATTTTCTTCATGGACACAGAACATTTCAGTACTTTGTGCCTGGATTTTCACATTTAATGTGTAGTCATTTGATAATTGTACTAACTCTTCATGTTCAGAAATTGAAAACATGTTGCTTCCTATGTCCACAGTGAGGGAGTCTGTAACTAGTCAAACTGTCTTCTTTTTCAAGTCCAGGACCTTGTTGGAAATGTAGTGTTGGTGATTTTCAAGGTGGGATATTATAGCATTATCAGTCTGACTGTGCTTCATCTCATATACTTCAGAGACTTCTCTGAGGCACAGACATTTTATAAGATCCTGTTTCATATTTATGCCACCAGAAAGCAAACTGTTTTAAGAACACACAAATCTGTTCACTCTTTTTGAAAAGTATTTGGCAGGCCATAGAACATTAGAATTCATCCTTAATTGCAGAGTTTTTCAGCCATAATTTATGTATGATCCAAAAGGTACAGTTGGACCTCATCCTTTTACTGTGATGTAATGAAGAATCTTTCTCTATGATAGGCTTACTTTAGTATGCATATTTTTAATAGTTTTCATTACAGGAAGCAGATAATACTTTTCTCTGTAAGAGTTAAGCTTTAATAAACTTCATTGTTGTAGTGCATCATTTAAAACTTAAAGCCCATTACTGATGGTGGTGAATCACACCATCTGTGAATTTCACATTTGGTGCAGCTTATCTCTGAAACTCCCATGTCCCATCATGGCAGCAGCACCACTTCTGTATACAGTAACACTATTTGTTACACCAAAGGAGATCACTGGCCCTTAAACATTCACAGTTTCAGAGATGTCATCCCTTGTGGTATACCATCCGGTTGACTTGCAAAACACCATGGGGTTGAGAATTTAAGACTTTATTGAATTTGCCTGAATAGTTGTATTATATCATTTGTAAGATCCATGATATGTCATTACTATTTTGGGGGACAAAGATATTGTTCTTAAAATTTCAGCCTATGTATCACCATGTATAATATTCTACTCCTTTGCTGCAGTTGGCAGTACAAATATTTCATCAGCACTGAATGGCTTCATTGTTTTTGCAGTCAAGGCCACTGATGAAACTTACGTATTAATATATTACGTCTTCACTTTCCATTTGACTGGTATTCATATTTACCAATATGTAAAAGGTAAAGGTAAAGTTCACCCTAAAACAGGCCATGAAGGCCCAGAAGGGGAGTGGAGATATAATTCTAGTCTTCTTTAACTTCATTTCTAGATGGCGGTGGGCCCCAGGCCAGTCTGGACAGGCGCAAAAAATCCCCCCCCTCCCCCAGCACTGGGATTTGATCCCCAGAGCGAGTCACTATAACAACTACACTATCCTGGCCCACATTTAACAATATACATTTATGCTTTTCTATGGTGCTTATACATTTTTGATTGTCTCATCTGATAAAGAGGTAACCACTTTTCCTGGATGTATATATCTGCACCTGATCACCTTTGTTCCAACAAAGTAATATGTGGACCATAGGCATATTCAGTGTTGCTGGGTCAGCAACATTCATTGCCAATGTGAATACAGTCTGAAAACATCATTCAGTTACAACTGATTGTTCCTTTCAAGCTCATAACTAAGGCATGTTGATGTTTATGACATAAAGATGTTAAATTCTATAAAATAACATCATAATTCTGTGTCTATATATATAGTTATGTTTACTCGTGTATTTATATGATTTATTGCACTATGCAGGTGCTCACTAAATGAAAACAAATTACTTTTTAAATAATTGCGAGTCTAAATATTTCAGTTCGAAATTGATCATACTGTCCTCACCATATGCAAACTGCTGAGCTGTATGATTGCCATAGAGCTCTTAATTCAGTATAATGTTTATTTTCATTTATTACAGACTACTTGAAATCCCCTGTAGCTGGTGCACTTAGTGATAACTATTCACAGACTGTAAATGAAGACACTAAGAACCCAGATGCTGTGTTCCAGAAAGTCAAAAGTTTTTTGGAAGTGAATAGTAATTTGCAAACTATGATGCAAAAGCTACAAGAACAGAACAAATTGCTTGTATCAAGTGATTCTGAATTAAACAAAATGGCAGAAGATATAAGAAGACAAGCACTTGCTGCTTTAGAGTAACTCTGTTTAACTTGCGTAAAGAGAAAAAACCAACTTGATTGCACTTATTTTATTATTTATTCAATACTCATTGATTGCTCAACATGTTTCGGCCGTTAATACGACCATCTTCAGGAGTCTGCGACTAACTGGTTGATTATATCATGGGTGGTATCTGGTATTGG
>Ga0123355_10010781_pt1 | contig 14048 bp, 13 predicted proteins | sample TergutEmb28metaG_3_FD_89872 | JGI IMG/M metagenome (GOLD analysis project Ga0123355, IMG submission 89872) | Embiratermes neotenicus P1 segment gut microbial communities from Petit-Saut dam, French Guiana - Emb289 P1 | ecosystem: Host-associated > Arthropoda: Insects > Digestive system > Gut ... | reverse complement strand
TCCCAAAAGTAATGAGAATGATTTTTTTGCGCAGCGCAGAAGGGCCAGGAAAGGAGAGTGGTGGTCGTGGTAGATGGAGGGGGAACCGAGGTATGCAGTTTGACCTTCCTCAGTTGAGTCCGCGCCTTTGTAGCAGTCGGTATGTTAGCAAAGTGCGTAGTAGTTTTTGTATCTTGTCACGGGCGAAAATGCAGAGGAGTCTGGAGCAGCGTTACGCGATCAAGTTCTGCGTGAAACTTGGGAAGTCTGGTTCCGAAACGTTGCAGTTGTTGAGGACAGCTTATGGGGATGCTGTTTTGCCTTCGTCCCAAGTCTTCAGATGGCACAAGGCGTTCAAGGACGGAAGGGAGAGCGTTGAGGACCAACAGCGTGCAGGGCGTCCTTGAACTTCAAGAACTGAGAACAATGTGGCTCGTGGGAAGGCTGTTCTGGATAGGGACCGACGTTTGAATGTGCGGTTAATCGCAGAGGAGGTAGGACTACCGAAAACGGACGTCCACCGAATCATTACGGAAGACCTGCACATGAGAACAATTTACGCGAAACTGGTCCTGAAGAATTTGTCCGATGTGTGGGAATTTTTGTCTCAAAATAATATCACAACGCTTCACCACCTACCGTACAGCCCTTACTTGGCTCTGTGTGATTTCTTTTTATTCCCCAAGCTCAAAACCCACCTCAGAGGATATAATTTTGGGACAGTTGAAAATGTCCAGGCAGCTGCGACGAGGACTTTGAACAACATCTCGAGTGAAGACTTCCTCCACTGCTATAAAGAGTGGCAGCAACGCTGGAATCGCTGTATTCGATCGCAAGGAGCCTACTTTGAAGAGGATAAACTGTAATTGCATGTATGTTCAATAAATTTTTTTTAAAAAAATCATTCTCATTACTTTTGGGACCGACCTCGTAGTTCCACTCATTCTTGACGTTGGCACTAAATGAAGGTGAGTGGTCAGATTCGTGCCCTGGTTGCCTCACTACCAGGAAAGAATATTGGTACCCATTGAAGGGAAGGATAGGTGGGCCCCAGAAATGGTCTGGGCTTTGTGGGGAATAGATAAATTTCTTGCCCCAGCCAGTAGCTTAGTTGCCACACAGTATCATGGCTGCCTAGGAGTAAGGTGCTTAATAGTATAAGTTACTATACAAGCATGTAAACAGCTCTCGCCTGAATATAGTGTTGGTGATTTTTTTTTTTAATTGTGGTACCTTGTGGAAGTTGGCTGCACTGCTGACATTTCAGAGATTATTGCTGTCTCCATCTGAAAGAGAAGTGAGTACCTGGTGGCTTGTGCCTATATTTAAGGTGCATGTCTATAGTCTGTGTGTCAAACACTAGCCTGTAGGAAGTGAAATAACCACACTACACCAACACAGTCATTCATAAACCCATCGCCAATACACGATCCACTTTTGGATTGAGATATGCAGAAGAGACCTAAACTTATGGTGCCACATGACTGGATGTTTCCAGTACCAAATGCAGTAACAGTAATTTTACTTGGTATATGTCATACATAATTATGTAAGAAATGTATTAATCATATTTTAAATGTGAGTTTTTAAAGATCTGTACAAATTGTACCCTTTGTACTTAATCGACATCAACAGCAAAGCTACTACAGACTAAAGAACCTTGTAAATAACAGTTTATCATTGGCAGTTGGTTTTTAAAACTGGCACTGTTCTCTCTGAAGATGGTACACTTGTATCGAAACATGTTGGTGATACATATTATTACCATTGTGCATTTGGTTGGGGAAATAAACTGAGTACATTGACTGTCAGAGTAAGATCACTCCTCACTTTGACCAGGGAAGGAAACTGTCAGATAAATGCAGCATGGCAGGCCAATGAAAGATTTGAGGTTCTCACAGCTGTGTTGCTGTTATTCACATCTTCTGGAATGTGACAGTGAGTGAGTGGTTCTTGACATTTTGAAGGAAAATAGTGCTTTTGTTGTCAGGGATCAACGGGAACAGAGAACATTCTACAAGCTCCACATTGATGTCTGACACATCTTGATCACCACCACTTCTTCTTCCTCCTCCTCCTCCTCCTCCTCTTCCTCCTCCTCCTCCTCCTCCTCCTCCTCCTCCTCTTCTTCCTCATCCTCTTCCTCCTCTTATTCTTCCTCTTCCTCCTCTTCTTCTTCCTCATCCTCTTCTTCATCTTCCTTGTCCTCATCTTCCTCCTCTTCTTCCTCTTCCTTCTCTTCTTCCTCTTCTTCTTCCTCATCTTCTTCTTCTTCTTCATCTTCTTCTTCCTCTTCAGACACTGAACTTCCTTTAGTGTTTGAAAGTTATTGCCTGAAAGACATCTTTCCATTTCCCTCGATCCTGGATGCAGGTTATCCAATTTTTAACCTTCATTTGGCAAATGTCCTGCTTGACGTTATCCTCCCATCGGTACTTGGGTCTTCCTTGTGATCTTTTGGTTAGAGGATTCCATTTAAATATCTTCTTGACTGTTCTGGTGTCTGACATTCTCTGTACGTGACCAAACCAGCTTAGTCTTTGAGCTTTAATATAATTGAGTATATTTTTATGTTTTATCAGTTTATCATGATCACCACTTGGTACTGATTATTTGCGGTTAGGTGGTCTGCTTCCTTCCAGTGCATTTCCCCACTAATTTGCAGTTCCCATACAAGTTTCCCAAATGTTCCAACCTGTTTTTTGCTCCACCCCACTCCAGATACACCTGTCTGTACCAGCTTATTAGACCATAACACACAAACTTTGGATTAGGAGTGTATTGCAGAGGGCCATGGAACAGCCCATCAAGACATAGGCAGCAAGGATTTCTGAGTTGCCGGTAACATGTCACCATCACCCAAAAGCATGATGAATGTTAATGCTATTTCGTCTGTAATAATGTTTAATGAAATTTACATTGATCTAAAATTTCTGTTTCAGATGCTTCCTGTTCATCCTCAGCGAGTTCCCAACACCAACTATCCATATAACAACCAAGACCCAAACAACCCACTTCATGCTCAACATAACACCATGTTGCCTTATTCACCATCTTCTGGAAATATTCCTCCTCAGTCCTCAAATGGCCATCCCCTCTCTCCATCATACAGTGGAGTTCGTCCTCACCTAGGCTATGTTGCTCCTCCAACAGCACCCAAACCTGCTCGTTATCCAGGCCCCATACAAGCTAGCAACGAATTGCAAAGGCAACATTTTCCTGCAGATTCCCACAATCAAAATATATTAGGACAGGAAATTCAGGGACAAGTCAGGCCACCTGTAGGCAGTGATGCACATGGGTCTGTTCGACCGTCCATGCCCCCTGAAGATGTTGGTTATAGAGACTCCCCACCTCCTCCACCACCACCGCCAACATCAACACATCCACTTTACCAGCCTGGAAGTTCGAATGTTGGACAGAAACTGAGCTCACCTACTGGAAATCCTGATAACAGGTTGGAATTTTGTATTTATTTCTTATGACTCGTTCCACTAATCTAAGAGCATGTAGCATGCAAGGGTCAGGAACAAAGTGATCGGACTGCAGTGCCAGAATGTCCTGGATGGGACTGGTCTGACTTGTATTATGTGAAGAAATTGTATACATGTTTGTTTACTGCCCATACAACTCTCTCAGCTTCTAACGAAGCCAAAAGACATTGTGGCCTTATTTGTCGTAAATGTTAACACGGGCCTTTTGCAGGATGTGAACAGAAGAAAGTTACAACTAAAAACAGACATGTGTTTATGAGTCCACAGAACTTCCACTAATAACCTGGATAATTAATTCTGACAATATGTTATTCACCAGCTGTTTTTCTCATGTAATGAACTCGTTACTACCTAGTTAGCAGAAAGTAATGGTAGCCCTGAATGTTTTAAATGAACATGGCAGTGATTATAGTGCCACAAGCTGTTCACCATTGTGCATGTATAGCAGGTGATGTCATGTGGCACAGATTATGGTTGTGTGATGACAGTTTCCATCTCAGAGAAATGTAAATATCTTGTTGATTTTACCACAGTTATACAAAATTAATGTAGGATTTTTCATGGGTTCAAAATTTTTTTACACTGGTTGCTTGTTATTTATTAAATTAAGATCACTAAATACAAGAACATTATATACTATATGGGACCAGAAACAGCATTAACTGAATTGCAGGTTGGGCTGTAATCATTTGACTTCCATTGACAGATACACAGCCAGTATGGGGGAGCCTCCTCGAGGGACATACTACCCTGCATCTCCTGGTACTGGAAATCAACCGTCTCGTCATTTCCAGTTCAGTGCCACTAATCCCTGGGAACGAGAAGAGCGGGAAAAGGTATTGAAATGCCCACATAATTTCTGCTTGTCAGTCTTGAATTTTCATTCGGTGCTGGAATTAAAACGTTTGTTTTTATGATAAGAGGGACCGTTCTTATGCTTGATATGATCCTTATCAAACTGTTACATGGCTGTTTGCTGTTAAGGGAAGGTATATTTATGTGGCTAACTTCAGTGAGGCATGTCTTCTTCAGTTACAGAATGGCCATGAATGTCTTAAGTTCATAGATATCCAAGAAGTTAGGTTCCATTTTTATTATGATAATGTACTTTATAATGGAGTACAGGTTCACAGTGAATTCTTTCATTCCATTGGCGTGTGCGGAATGCCACGATTCCTTGCCGTTCTTAGGAGCATCTTCCATTCTTCTCTGTTTAGTACTTTTTCCTGCCACCCTTCTCCACCAACTATTCTTCCATCCTCTCTCACCTCATCATGCCATCTATTTTTTGGTCTGCCTCTCAATCTTTTTGTTCCAAAATTCATATATAATACCCTTTTGGGAATTCTGTTTTCTTTCATTCTCTGTGCATGCTCAAACCAATGTAATCTATTTAACCTTATTGTCTCTATTATAGTAAGTTTCTTAACACTTGTATAAATTTCTTTATTGGTTAATATCTCCACTTTTGTTTGTCATTGTCATATACTGGGTCTAAAATTCTTCTATACACTTTCCTTTCAAAAATGTTCAATTACTTTCTATCTCTCTTTGTTATTGTCCAAGTTTTTGATGCATATTTTAACATTTTGTCTATTATTGTGTTCTTTAGCCTTAATTTTGGTTTCTTTGGTATGTTTTTATTTTTAAAAAATTTTTGTAGCATAAAATATGTTTTGTTAGCATTTCTTGTTCTTTCTTGCAAGTCTATTTGGTTATTGATATCTTCATTAAGTATAACTCCTAAATATTTAAAATTTTCCACTCTTTCATATTTGTAATTTTTTATTTTCAAATCTCCTATTTTATTTTTCTTTAAACTGTTCTTCCTTTCCACTATCACATATTTTGTCTTTTCTTAGTTTATCTGTAATCTGAACTTCCTGGCAATGTTTTCCGTTTCTTAAAAAAAGTTTTCTTATTTCTGTTTCATTTTTTCCAATTAATGCAATGTCATCTGCCTATGCTAATACATTCAGTTGTTCTTTACCAATCTTTATACCACTAGGAACCATGTTCACAATGAATACCTTCAGTTAACCTTTTCTCACCTGATGTGCTGGTTATGAACTGCTGAATTTGATAGAAACCTTGATGATGTGAGAAATAAACGTGTTGAAATGTTATGAACCATAAAGCAATGATGAACAAAGTAGTAGGTAATTCACCTTCCCCATTATCCGGTTGAGTAATATACAGTACAGTGTTTGGTGACATTTCTCAGTGGTATAAGAAATTCAAGTTTTTCCCATGATTTCTAGAATAATGTTTTCTTTCTATTTTATTTTATTTTTATGAGCTGTAGGGAAGAAATCACATACATCCATGTGTGTGTGTGCGTGTGTGCGTGCGTGCGTGCGTGGGTTGGTGGGTGCGTGTGTGTGTGTGTGTAACATGATGGCCATTATCGTGTATTAGCTATTCATGCATCCAGTGTATTCCCTAAAACCTTGTTTGCCATGTGTGCTGATGTAGGTGCATCATGGCATGTAGAAAATGCACAATATTTTTCCTTTTTAAGTTTTCCAGTAATTGTATAGGGAAGGGCTCAGAAATTTTTTTTCCACAATCCTTAAAGGATAGTTGTTAGCATGGATAGTTGTTAGCATGTGCTTTGGGCAATGACAGTTTCACGTGAAGAGAATCACATTTGATGCCTCTTTCTTGTACCTGTAAATTCTGCTTTCTTTGTGTGTGTTTACCTGTGTGGGAGCTAGTGCCTGTGAAGGTGTACCATCTTGAGGAACATTATATCATCTGCAGTGAACTGCTGTAATACCCTTTCCTGCCTTTAGTAATGTTAGTCTATATTGTTCAAAAGAAATATGGCAGTGATCAGGAGTGTATTTTACTATAAATGACAGACAAGTTTTCAAGGATTTAGTTAATGGTTTGTAGTATGAAATGGGCAATGAGGTTGTGAATGTGATTGGATGTTATATTTACTTGGTATTACTACAGAGCAGTAGTTTTATTGTGTCCCTTATCTTTGAAGTGTGTAGTCTCAGCAAGTGTGAATGTGTGCTAGCAAACATGGTTATTATGTTGTCACCACGGTTGTTATGTTGTCACCACTGCAGTTGGAAGCACTCTGTGGGGTTTGGCCATCTTATGTCAGGCAGAAAGTGCAGGTTTCCTTTGTGCCCTTGTGATTTGATTAGTGTTCATTTGCAGTATCATTGTAAAGTGTGCACTATGGAAAAATATGGCCAAAAGTTGGGTTAGAAGTAATCCAGCTTTGCAGTGTCATGCGAAAGAGCAGGAAAGAGAAGTTTCTAATGTCAGTTTCAGTGTTAGGCAGAAATAAAATACAAGAATGTTGTGTTTTAACTGAAGGTGAAATGGGTAACAGTAGTACTGAGATGGAAGTGAGCATTGAAATATCTTTGTGACTCTTGGCATTTCAAAGTAGATAGTTATACATATGCTTGTGCTCACACTGCAACAAATCTTTCTAAAACTATGGTCATTGAAAGTCTCTGTGCTTAATTAGGCACAGTGCCATAAAGGAATATGGAGGAGCTGGCAACTTCATGGCCATTACTGCTTTACTCCTGACAAAAGGAACTCTCCTACCCATGGAGTAGAAGTTTGGGTGGCCCCAGAGCTGGCCTGGATGCCTTAGAAGAGAGAGAATTGTTGCCACTGCCAGAAATCAAACCATGATTCCTTGGTCATCCTGCTTCCTGTGAAATCCCTTTGTTTGACCTAAAAGTTGGAGTATGATGTGCAATGAGTGCGTACAGAATTGTAGGCTCAAAGTTTCTTTACTGGAACTGTTAGTTTTGACACATTCAGTTATTTTTGATGGCACCCATGGAGTGAAATAAGAAGAGAAAATGTAGTGTTACTCCATGCAGGACAGTGCTGCAAACCATGCAGCAGATTTTTCAGTTACTGCTTTGGAAGAGGTATTCAGGGAATGGTTGATAATTTGCTTGCTGAGGCTCCCTGGATCTTGTGATTGTTATTTGTGGGCTTCTCTGAAGAGGTCAGAGTTTTTGTCAATAATTCACATCCTTTGCAAGAAATAAGAGAGAGTATTTGAAGGAAAGGTTCTCATATTTCAAGACAAGCTTCATCACTGATCAAGAAATACTGCTCTGAGATGTGAGGCCTGCTTATAAGTAGGAGATTCTCATGAGACTTGTGCATAATACGGTAAGCTGAACTGCAGGGGAAGACAGAGACTCTAATTGTTCAGTGGTTGTTGCCATCCTGTGCCATAATACCTGCAAAGAAGCTTCAGTACCGAGGGTAAAGGTAAAAAAGGAAATAAAGATATAAAAAGGAAGAGAGGTGGGGGTAGGAGGTAAACTTGTTAGTGTGGGTGCTGTGAAGTTATATTGGGAGGGTAGTCACACCTGCACCTACTCTTAACCTTGAGGTGAGCCTCATGTCCCTGCCACTCTGCCGCTGGGGAGAGAACACCACATACCCATAGTGCTGCAGTGCTGAGGGACACAATAAAATATACTCCCTGTAAAAGAAAATAAATATATAGTGGTATGTTGTAATGAGTAAATTTTTAAGGTGCAAGGCTACCTTGAAATCAGAATTTTGTACAACATAGGATTCCACAAAATATTAGAATTCCAAAGTACCCCTTATGCAGTGCACTACAGATTTGCTAATATGTTTCTTCTTCAGTGTTGCTGTTTGTGTCTTTGTGATGTGCATGTTGTAATGGTCCTTCCCACCCATATGCTTTCGGTTTCTGCCCATCCTTATGAATCACTAGGAGCAACAGCGTAGGCGAGAGGCAGCAAGAGCATGGCGTGACCAACAGATTTCAGAGCTAAGCAGCTTGCCGCAGCGCACAATGCAGCAGGAGGAGCAGCTACGAGCCCTTAAGTTGGAGCGAGAATTCCAGCGTCGAGCAGAGGAGTGCGCACGGCAAGAGGAAGAGGAGGAGGGGGAAGAGGATCAAGTAAGAGTGATAAGACAGGATTGTGACCCCCTGGGCTTTTGTTGTGGCTTTGGAACACAGTGTGTCTATGTAATATGTCACATAGCTGTTTACCTTGTACTGTCTTTAGAATCTAAAAGCTGAGTCTTCAAATTGCACATTTGTAAGTACTGTGAGAGGCCACCAATTTTTGTTGCCTGTAATCTGTGGTTGTGGGTTGCTTGCTACTGTAGTGTGGATGGCACTGTTTTCCAGTACAAAGGTCTTGCAGCTCATGCTGTAAGCTGGAGTGTATAGTGTGTGCATTAAGTCAAATACATGTGATTATCTGTCTGGGAGGTGATGCAGAAAGAACCAGATGTACAAAATTGTGTGACTGCTGAGGAGTGTGTGTAATATTATACTTCTCTTCTGCCCCTTCGAGCCTCATGTAAGTATTTCTCTTATATTTGGGTGATCACATATGAGGTGGATGCATGCCTGTATCTTATAATTCATATCAAATGACCAAGTCAAAGGAACTGACCTAAAATGGAAACATTTTGTTTGATGTATACTGACGATCTGTGGACTGAGATGGAAATATGTTTGTTTCTGGAAAGTGGCGCAACCCACTCGTTGCATATTCAAGTTTGCACTTACAGTAAATGAGTCTAGCATGTAACGGCGAAGTTTGGCATAAAAGTGTTTTGTGAAGAAGAAGAGGAGGGAAAGGTTTTGGTGTATGTATAGAAGGTATCTTTAGTCCATTCTGTCAGTACAGCGGCTGTTGTAGGGGATATGTTGCACACAAAGCCTACAACCACCAGGAATTTGAAGTCCGTTTTTCCCCTTCAGATCAGGTGGTATTATTTAGGAAAAGTGTCTCAAATCACTGACCTCCAGCTTCTGAGTAGGCCTTGCACCTTCTGAAATTATTTCCTGATGATCAGCGTATATCTTATCCTGAAGTTATGGCTTCATATCTAAGGCAAGTATGGGATAAGAATGATTGGCTGTATGAGGGTCAGCGTGGATTCAGACCGGGATATTTGTGCGAAAGTCAAGTAATCACGGTGTGCCAGGACATTGCGGACTCTCTGGATACCAGAGACAAGATTGCCGCTACTGTAATTGACTTTTCGAAAGCATTTGATTTAGTTCTTCATGGTCAGCTGCTAATGAAAATTGCAAACTTGGGCGTGGATTTTAGGGTAGTTGTGTGGATAAGGGCATTCCTTTTAGGTTGGCCGCAGAGAGTCTGGGTAGGAGGGCAACTATCTGAGAAAGTTAGAGTAATGTCAGGTGTGCCGCAAGGAAGCATATTAGGTCCTCTTTTGATCCTAGCCTACGTAAGTGATATTTGGAGTAATATGGAATCAACTAGTAAACCTTTTGCAGGTGACTGTGTAATTTACAGAAAAATTACAAATAATGAAGACATGAAAATATTGCAGAAAGATCTGGACAGGCTGGAGGGGTGGGCGGTTGAAAATGCTATGGAAATAAATCCAAGTAAAAGTAAGGCAGTTCGCTTCATGAGAGCCAGATTAAAGGATCCACTAAATTAATTGTTAATGGACACATTAATACCAGAAGTGAGCAGTTGTAAATACTTAGGAATAATCCTGTGCAGTGACTTAAGTTGGGCGGAACTTGTCAACTAAATGGTGAAAAAGGCCTGGAAGACATTACATTTCACAGTGCGAATATTCAAAAAGGGAAACAGTAATACCAAAAGTTTAGCCTGCATGTCACTTGTACATCCGATCCTTGAATATGGGGCCGCATGCTGGGATCCGTACAGGGAGGGACAAATAAGTGCGTTAGACAGGGTGCAAAAGAAAGCGGCCAAATTTGCACATCATATGAACAGTCCAAACTGGGAAACTGGCGTTGCGCAGAAGGTTATCACACATATGCACCCTCTTCAAAGTGTGGAAGGCTATAGAAGACAGATTATAACGGCCACACTGTCTGAACAGGGTAGACCATGAACGGAAGATTAGGAGTAGAAGGCAAAGGACGGATATAGTGAAATATTCCTTTGTGAATAGGACCATCCAACACTGGAACCAGTTACCTGCAGAGGTGTTAGGAACTCTCCCCTGCAAACCAATTATTTTTAAAGAGAGGGTAAGGAAGATGATAATAGAGGTGAGTTAAAGGAAGATACAGAGTATTGGAAAACATCTGGAAGTGTAGAGAAGTGAAGAAAAGTAAAGTGAAAATCATTTACAGGTGCAGTGATGTGAAATATAGTGAAGAGAAGTGAAGTGAAGTGAAGTGAAGTGAAGTGCATTGTGGGGAATGGGGGGAAATCGAGGCTTTAAGAGAAAAGTTTATATAAGTAGTAAATTGGTGACAAGTGAAGGGCTGGGGTGATAGCGCGAGTGCTGTATGTGTGGGGAAAATACTAGAAACTATACAAATTACTACCTTGGTGTTGTTTACCCTTTGTACAGGTTGTATTTTAAGTTGTCTTGTGTGTATTGTTGTCATCTTATGTGTTCATGTGTACTTGTGCTACGTCTGTACTGCTGTGTTTACTTTAGATGCCGGACTGCTGGCTAAAAGTCAGTATTCGGAAGGTCCTGTGACCGGCCACCTTGACACAGGTTTTTCTTGGTTTCCCTGTGTCTATAAGCAAATGCTGAGATGGTTCCCAAGATTCCAAGTTGCCACTACATGCTTCTTATGTAGCCCTTCCGACTTAAATTTGTTAGTAACCAGCTTCATATTTTGTATACATGTAAAGTAACCACTGCCACCGGGTGACAAAACAATTGCAGATGATGATGAGTTCTTTTAAAAAATTGTCCTCCATTTGTTCCAAATAAAGTGAATTGGCATACTTTTTCTTGTTCATTTAATTCCTATAATAGTGGTGTCAGGGTTAACATAGTGGTCGGAATTTGTTCAAACATACCCAAAAGATGGGTAGGTTACATATCAGCAGTTTCCTCTTTGTAGGGAATACAAACTGTGTTTTAGATTTAGAAGTCTCAGATATACAGTCTAATTTAGTGGTAGTTGTGGAGGATGTTTTCATGTGTGCAAAACCTTTGTGTGCTGAAAGCTATATTGTGAGGGAATAAAGGAAGTGCTTGGCATTCAGTAAACTTGTAACGTCAGAAACCTGGTAAGTATTTTAAGTACAGTGTCTGCTTTATGACATGAAATATGGAAATATTCTGCTTTAATTTCACTAAATTATTATTATTTCTTTCTCCCCCCCCCACGTGTCCTTGTGGACTTTGTGGTCTTCCCTCCTGGGCATCGCAGAAGTGTAACCGACTTCTGAGGTTGGGACGCGCATGAGGCGTGGTTACGTCATCCCGATGATGTGAGTGGTGATATAGGAGGATGTAGTGCCAGGAGGGTCCTTAAACCTAAATTCTACTAACCTACCCAGACCATGGTCACCGCAGGAATCCTCCCCTTCAGGGAAAATTCCCACGGTAGAACCGGGTACCGAACCCGGGACCTCATGGTTAGTAGGCAGAGATTCTGACCACTAGACCACGAGGCTGGTCTTATTAAAAGTATTTTGCTTTTAATTACACTTATGTGGATTGGGCATATCTTGAGTTAATTATTAGCTTCTCACAACACACAACATTTTGCATTCCACTCCTGTTTCTGTACAAGACAGCAGTATTGCTACCTGTGTCTTTGACACTCATCAACTGAAATATGTATTTGCAGGAGAGTGTGGAACGAGTTCAGGGTTTATTGCGTATGGCAACACAGCAGCATGATGACGTACACCATTCTCAAACTCAGCAACAGAATTCTCGTCGGCCACATGTTATTGATTTCCAGCAAAGTGGGCGCCCATCAGTGCTATCTCCTTCCAACACAATGCCAAAATCACCTTTGCCAGCAGGAGGGAACACAACTGATGAGAAGGAGAAAACTAAGAAAGCAGAGGGAGTTCAACAAAAACAGTCAGAATTGGAGTCTGGTAGGGTAGAAGAGGATAGAATCCTGCAGGAAAGCTCAAAACAAAGGGTAAGTGTAACTGATAGGTATGGATTTTGTATTTGTGCAAGTTGTGTAGTATTTCTGGTGTAGATTCTTGTAATGCAGATTGTCCTCTGTGATTTTGAAATATTTTAGGTGTTGATTTTATTGGGAAGAAATGAGTAGAAAATTGGTGGAATGTATAGTCAGAAGACTAAAAGAGATGAGCAAAGGAGAAAATATAGTAAAATGGTTAAAAGGGTAGAGGATAAGCTGGTTAGGTCACCTAGAGAGATTGGAGGAGGATAGGATGCCCAAAAAGGTCTTCACTCAAGAACTGGAAGGGACGAGAAGAAGGGGAAGACCCAGGAAAAGATGGAAAGAGGAAGTAGAAAGATCTTCAAGTGCTGGGAGTGAGAAGATGGAGAGAGTTGGTGGCAGATAGGAAAAAATGGAAAGACATTGTTCGACAGGCCAAAGCCCACAGTGGGCAGTAGTGCCAATGGAAGAAGAAGAAGTATAGGCAGAAGTGGCCGCTGTGGGTGGAATCATGTTTCTTCAGTAAATAAAGTTTAATAAGGGCTATTTAGTATTGAATTGCATGAAGTCTGTCCAGTCAATGAATTGCTCTTATATTTACAGATGGGTAATGATAAATGCGCAGGCATTTTTTTTATGTTAGTTTACATTACTGAAGACAGGTCATCAGTATTCAAACATATCTAACATGGTAGGGCATTTGTTCTTAAACATTTTAGTGCTCACAGGACACTAGGGATAATCAGTTTTTTTTTACCATAACACACTAGAATTAGAAGAGAACTAAAATTTGTGAAAAGAATATACCTGCTTTACAGTGATGTCATTTGTTGTATGAACACATGAAATCAATGGAAATTCTTTCCAGTAAAGGGAACTATACTCGGTGCAACTTGTATGATATTTCTTGATTAGCAAGGGGAAGTCATAGTAATATCCCACTATACAGTGTAACCTCTGTCAGGCAAATACAGATGTCTTACCATTTGATGTGTTGTATTGTGTGAAGTGAACCTGAGTATAATTTTATGGTGAATACAGTAAGTTACTTCCTTACTCCCCTTGAAATTGATATTGTAAGGTTATCTTGCATTCCAGTATGTATGTGGTAGGTGGTGTCATTGTAAATTGTGCCAGGTACAATAAAGTATGAGGACCACGGTGGCACAGTGGTTAAGCTGCTGTGCTACAGATCGTAAGGTCGATGGTTCGATCCCAGCTGGTGTCAGTGGAATTTTTCATTGACATAAAATCCTTCCAATCGCACTATGGCCCTGGGGTCGACTCAGCCTCTAACAGAAATGAGTACCAGGAGCATTTCCTGGAGGTAAAGACGGCCGGTGAGTAAGGCTGACAACCTTACCACCATCCTGTGCCATTGTCATGAAATCTGGGAATCTTAACTTCTTGGAACCCTCTGGGCCACTCCAGGCCTCTAACAGGACTGCTTTCATTCATTCATTTAGTAGTCTGTCTTATGACAGGTCCAAAGCCTCTTCCAAATCGAGCTCTCCACGTAGTGCGATCTAGAGCTTCTCCTTCAAATGTGAATATCCTCGCCTTTCCTTAAGGTCATCCAGTAGCTTCCTACGTTTTCTTCCTCGTCTTCCTGTCACTTCTATACCTCCTTTTATCTTTCCTTCAATAACCCGTTGTAGAAGGCAGTTTCTACGCAGAATGTG
>Ga0123355_10010780_pt1 | contig 14049 bp, 11 predicted proteins | sample TergutEmb28metaG_3_FD_89872 | JGI IMG/M metagenome (GOLD analysis project Ga0123355, IMG submission 89872) | Embiratermes neotenicus P1 segment gut microbial communities from Petit-Saut dam, French Guiana - Emb289 P1 | ecosystem: Host-associated > Arthropoda: Insects > Digestive system > Gut ... | reverse complement strand
CCATATCTTTTAGGTTCAGGCACAAAATGTGGAAGCAGCTGGAGTTGGAGAGCCTGCCTCAGTGACAGCTGTTACCAAAGAAACTGGTGAGTATTATTTCCTGCTACCTGGCTCAAGTTTTGATATGTTATGCTGCTTTCATAGCAAGAAGGATAGAAAATTATGTTTGTCACAGGGTTATTTACAAACTTTGCAAGAGTAGAAAATGTAAACCCCCAGTGGAAATAGTACTCCCCAGAGTACAGTATTTTGCAATGTGCATGCCCTGCAGTTTTTGAATTTCTCTGTGTGTGGTCTTGATGTGCATATGTTGCGTATGTTTATTTTTTTATCCTAACCATCATGTGGCGAAGTCCTGTGGCAGCAGTAAATTCTAATATATGATGACATGCAAACCTGTTGTTCACAAGGCTGATCAAGAACAGACAGATATGTTACATTTCCCTCACATTTCATTGAATGTATTAGATCCAAAATATTAAGAGTAGTTAAATTGTATAATTTTGAAATGAGAGAATTTTTAATTTTCATATTTCTCTTCATTGTCTTCTCATTTCTTGTAATTTTGTGGATAAAATAAGTGTTATAATTTTCAGTCTTGAAGTGGTACATTTATTGTTTGGGGATACATAATTTGTGTTTCTTATCATGTTTTTACCACAAGGTACCACTAAACACAATTGCTACTTCCCATTTCTGATCTCATTCTGATGCTTGGGAAAAACAGGGCAAACCAGTGCCATACCTAACCACAGTGAGCCGGTGGTTTGCTGGGGGAAGAGTGTTGTGGCTGTGGTGGGTGGCAAAATCCAAGGGTTGGAAAAATTAATATTTTGAATGAAAAAAGAAACTGCTTTTCTGCTCATTACAGATTTTAAATTATTTAATGAACTGAAAAGAATGCCAGTAAATTATTGTGACTTTTGAAGTTCATAAATCCTGTTAGGGGCAGACATTGTGATAACCCCAGGCACCAAAAAGCAATGACTGCAACTCACCACCTTACAGATCAGATTACAGGCAGATCAAAGCAACAGTCCTGGTTTGAAACAGTGTCACATAAAGGCACAGTAGTTTGTATTTTCTATAGTTTCTTGCTCTAGCCATTCCTTTTGGACATGCTACAGTGTAGCATTAATGGTTTCAATCTGCAGTTTTCTGCCTTGCAGCTGTTGTTTCTTCAGGCAGCTGATCTCTGTGCATAACATTCATTTAGCCTGCATGGGTTTACAACATGCCATTATGACCATCCCAGTGGTAGCTAAAGCAGTGGAGGGATGGCACTTGTCATACACAGTCTCTTGTTTGCTGTGTACACTGTCTTCTTTCATATAGTACAAGTAGTTCCAGCTGAATTGCTTAATCTGATATCATTATTTTTGGTGATTTCAAGAGCGAAGCATATTCTTTGTGTGCCAGTCCTTCCTGATAAAGGAACCAAAGAATTTATATTTTAATACTGTGTGTACTGTGCATCATGTAGAAATAAATTTATAATAAGTACTATGCCAATTTGAACTCACCTTTCTGAGTATAGAACATTTAAATATTATAGAATGCAGTACATATAATAATCACTATGCCATAAGCAGTTCATTAACTTCACGTGCAGCTGGTCAATAATGTCCCCGATTTTGAGAAAACCTTCAGTATTACCACCTTGTTAGCATAAAGCCAACAACTAGATGGTACCCTGAGTCACTTTCATTCTACCCACATTGTAGCATTGTTCCATTTTAATATTATCTCCCATTTTTATGTACCTTTCTCAAGTGATCTTTTCTTCTTTCTTTCACTTACCAAAATTGTGTTTACATTTTATTTCATACTGACCAAGCCATCTGATGCTTGTTCATTTAATTGTACTGGCAGTATTGTACAGTGAGAACAAATTGTGAAACCCCAAAATATTAACTTTCTTTAATCTTTTGTTAATTCTTCTGTAAGTCTGAATTTTCTGTGGAACATTTTAGTTCTGAAAGACCTCAAACTATATTCTCCCAGATAAGCCACAGTATAATATATCAAAATTAATAATAGTCTAAAAATTAAAATTCTAATCAAGAATTATTGTCATACACTGTGACAGTTTCTGGTTGCACGGGAGCTGGTCACACTGCATTGGGGTTAATTTTGGTGATGTTACTCTATTTTTTTTTCCATACAGCTCCTCTATCACCATCTTACGTCCACATAGTAAATCAGATGCAGACAAACCTCACCATAGAGTGGGGACATCCTGATTTGTTGAATGGTGTTCTCAGGTCATTTCTTGTGACTTTGGAGGAAATAGAATCGTTCAACTCCAGTGCGTGTTGTGAGTACTTCCCTGTTCAAGAAGTGTCAATTCAATCAGAGAAAATGAATTACAGGTTAGAGGTAAGTTTCACCAAAATTATGTTCAGGATTGAGTGTAGGAAGGGTTTTTCTAGTAGTACATGACTGTGTGTTGTACTGGTGCCTTTGCCCCCTGGTTCCAGCAATTCAAATACATTCCCAATAATCATCAATATCTGATCCCCTTCCCCTTCTGACAAATAAATTAAAAATTATTCCTCTGTGCTTGTCAGTACCATCCCTTGAATAAAGAAATCTCCGAATCTTCAAAGGCAGGAAACTAGTTTCGTGTGTTCTGTATGGTGTGCATTCTTTGATAGCAGTAAACTGAGTCTCCCCAGTTTATTGGTAGCCAGTAATTGGTAGTTCCAGTTGTAGGTGTATTACTTGTTGAGTCTCTGGACGTGCTCTGCATGCACTTTTTCCTTCTTTGGACATGTAAAAATGATTATGCGTAATGACAAGAATCTTATAAATATATTGAAATATGGTTATAGGAAATATGTGTGTAGGAAAAGATTTAGAGATCCTTCCAACTCTATCCTCTATCCTAGCAGAGTTGCTAGTATTGTTCAGTGCTTTATTTTCCTGCAGGTGAACCCTCACTAAGTGTGCTTACAGCTGATTGTCCTCAAAAATAAAATTCATTCTTTGCTCTTCTGGGAAGTTATGAGTGTAGATTGGCAGTTTTTTGCGAAATACCAGTCTGTGCTGCACAACATCTCAAAACAATGAAGATCTCAACTACAGCAAGGCAAAGTATTAAAATATTGCAAGAACGAAATTCGGTTGTATAAGAAGCAAATTTTGCATTTTTTATGATAGCAACTGTGTTGCAGAACATTTGTCACAATTACAAGCTTATGCGTGATTCAGCAAATAACAACATGTAGGTTAGGACAAACAGCTGGAAATTTTCAGGTAAGATATTCTCTGCCTCTCTCAGCAACACCTTGTTAAGTTCACCTAGGGTAAAGTTAGGTGACAAATAGATCTGTCTTATAAGGTATTTAGTTAAGTATGGCTTGAAGTACCATTTGTTTGCACCATGAACAAATAATGCTCAAGATATATATGCTGGAATTGTTAATACTTTTAGATTACAAAATAATTTTATTCTTCCCTCCCCCCCATCAGTTTTTCACAGATCAGGAAAAAAAAACATGCACATTTTACTTGATTCATGTATTGCTTTTTTTTTTTTTAATTTGCCACAAGTATGGTAGTTGCTGGGAACATTGATGCACATCATCTTTCTTCAGTACATCTTAATTATGTGCTATTTTGTGTACAGTTATTTGTACAATAAAATAGTAGTCTTACAAAATTTGCTGTCAGATTCTCTCAGTTTATACATTCCAAGTGCTTAAGGTTGATCATTATTGCATACAAATCCATCTGCTTGTCCATCTGTCTGTGTGTATCAGCACAGCTCCCACTGGATGCATTTCTGTGAAATTTGATATTGGGGATGTTTATGAAAATCTGCTGAAAAAATTGAAATTTGATTAAAATTGAACAAAAATATTAGGGAGTTGCATGAAGACCAAAGTATGTTTTACTCTTGTCATTGACATTAAATCACCATTAAAGTGCAGTCTTCAAATGAAATGGTTTCAGGCTGTTTGGTGCTCCAGGGGGGTACAAACAGTATGTGAATGTGCTGCGATATGAAATACATACAGACATTCTGTTACAGGTTTTTTTATGATGATCTGCTAACACAGTGCATACTCTCAAAATTACAACTGCTAATCATCAAAACTTGCACTGTGCATGTGTGTTTTATATAACTGGTTATATTAGTGACAGCAACTTTTTAAAACTCCACATTTGAAGAAATCTTTAGGGTATGCTGAACATTCTCTGCCATTATCAATGAATAACATGTCATGTGCAACATTTTATGCTAAAACAGTTTCTTCATGTTGGCACATACTGATGCACGAAGATCTTTCTGTCATTTTCTGTACAAGGAAGACTTTTAAAATGCAGGTGACATAATATAATCTGGAATGTTTCACTTGTGTAAATCCCTGACAGTATATGACCTCTTTTTTTTTTTTAACATTCGAACATTTGTCAACATCATTTGTTGTTGGATCCACTACAAATCAGTGACGTTTTCAGGAATTATTTTTATGGTCAGTTGTAACACTACTGCTGCACACATGTGACAGGTGCACTGTGCCATGAAATTGTTATTCTTCAATTTACATTTAAATTTGAAGCCTTAATACATAATAATTGGTCTCATTATGCCTTATTCTGCAAGTCCCATTTCCAAAATCATCACTTCACTCTTTGTTGGTTTCTTATGCTGAATAACTGTACAGAGTTTTAAGCACTCACTTTTCATGCAGCACCCATTGGCAAGTGACACTGGACAGATTGGTAGGATGAGTAGAGACATCTTCAGGGTAGACACAGGAACTGCTTTGGCACAGACATACATCCTAGTCTTCATGAAAGGGTTTTGTGTTCCATGGTAGCCAGATGAAATTTTAGAAAAAAACAAGAGAAGCTATGTATGTCTAGCATAACACTGAGGTGCATTCATGCAACATTTTTGTTGCAGTGGGAGAGCGATAAGTATTACACAACCTGTATGTATATTTGTAGCCTTAGGTATCCAGCGTGCAATGTGCATGTGCCATGTTGTCATCTTTGGCCTGCCGCACTTTACTACATTTTTCCAAATTATTTCATAAATGGCACGATTTAAAAAAAAAAAAAGTTACTTAACATAAAATGTGTGTTTAGATATTTTCTGCAACTTTCCTCTGAAGCATTTTTCGTTTAAAGAAGAACTGAGTGAGATATTATCAAAAATTTCTATTGGTCTTCATGTTAAGTGCCATTTATTCTTGAACGATTTTAATGAAATTCGAATTTTCTGGACAGTTTTTTGAAAAATACTCTGATTTCAAATTTAATGAAAATCCGTCCAGTCGGAATTGAGTTGTTTCTTGTGGACAGACGGATGGACGGGCGGACATGATGGAGCTAATAGTTGCTTCTCTCAGTTTTGTGACTGCGCCTAAAAAGACACTTGGTCATGTGGAACAAGTTTCTGTGTACAAAGCTTAATGCCATTATAAGTGGTCATTTGTCCACATTGGGCAATTTGGACCAATGATAGAAACATGAAACCCCCACTGTAGGAATGGTTACCATATTAATGTGCAGTATCTAAGAGAACAGAAACTTGTGGTAGTGTGTACCAAAAGAATGGAATAGCTTCATTATGTAAATATTAAGTTATAATGCTTCTTTTAACAGTTAAGTGGACTCCGCCCAGCCTCAAGTTATGCAGTTAGTGTATCAGCTAAAACCGTGGCACTTGGTCCAGCTGTAAGCGTAACAGCGCACACAAGGCCGCCTATCCCGTCTATGGCTAATGCTATCGAGATTCCTGGTAATATTACATATTTGTCAAATGGTTCAACAACAATACACATTCACCCATTGACTGAGTACCAGGATCTCATCAGGTTGGTGCAATGGTAATAAATAGTGCATTTAATAATACAGATGAATGGCTGCTGTTTCCAGTATTATAATTCCAGTGACTTTTACTTATAAATAAATAAATAATTTGAAAGCATTTTTTCATCATTCCAATTTGTATTCATTAAACTTTGCCTGATGGCCAGGGTAATTGATTTCTTACACATGGTTGAATGTGTCAATATCTTTGTCTAACTTTGTACGTACAAGTCTGTGCATTAAATGAAAGTTGTTTACTAATGTGCTATACCAACAGACCCACATTTATAAATAATAATTGTGATTGAACATACTTATAAATGTGGATTTGTTGGTTTACCATATAAGTAGGCAACATCTATACTTAACGCTTAATTCCTAAAAGTCTAATGTGATTTCGTCTGTGTGTGTGTGTGTATTTTTAATACTGTTTGCTATGTGTCTTTCTCTTTCACATATTTAGTTCATTAAACACAGTTGCCAGTCCTTGTATATGAATATTACATACATGTTTTGACTTGTTTATATCATTTTTATATAATATGTAACTCCAGTGCTTGAAGTAACACTTCACATTCTCTGTTACACAGCCATGACCCTCAATAGTGAAACAACTTTAGTAGTAACAAAGTGGTGATTACAGTACATGTTTAGTTTCCATAATAAGCTGCCTGCAAGGTTGTTATATTTCATATATAGTGACTACATAATGGAGGAGGTTATAATATCAGTATAGCAGTGTTTAGAATTTTATAAGAGGATACTATGCAACCAGTCAATAGATGTGGCCTGTTTGAGCAATATAAAGCCCTAAAACACCTGAAGATGACAGAAATATCTTGAAGTGTGTCATCACACTAATAAATCTCGGATTTTTGCCAAGTATGCATAGTGCATACACAAAAGAAAGATATTTTTCTTTCTCACATATTTCCTATCATCTATGTGTGACCATAATTTCTGATCTTCTAAGAACATTTGATCTTTATATGTGTAATACATAGCAGATCAATCCTAGTTTTTCCTGGCATGTGGTGAGTTTTTGGTTTTTATAAAAGCAAGATTTAACAAACATAAATCTGTCTAAACTTCTCAGTGAAGTTTGCAATAGAGGTAGCTGTAGTACCACCTACTTAGCCCTAACGCAGAGGCCATTGCCACTGATGACACCACTTAATTTGCTGCCCATTATTGAGACTTTCCCTAATGACACCACTGACACCACATGCTCTGTATCCAGCATGGGCCCTTACCACTGATGCCACCAATTGCTTTACACCAAACTGTGGTCTATTTAAAAGTTCAGTGCTCTCAACACTTGCTAAGGTACTGGTGTACTCCTTATCTCAGGAAATCAACAACCCAAGGGAGGAAGATCAGTTGCTGGCTAGTGAGTCATTACCAGTTCCTTCACACTAACTCCTTGTGAACTGTCCTTCATTGTGATAATGGATGGATGGTTGGATGGATGGATGGAACATTGTTGGAGATACATATTTCAGTTCCTATTTACATAATTTGGTTAATTACTTCTAAGGAAATTGAAATTTAAACTGTTATAATTCTGATCCGTAAAACACTGTATGTTGAAAATCCCCGAGAATGGCAAGTGCTCCTCCAGTTCAGTGAAGATATGGAGTGATTATGTCATGAGATGTCCAGTTCGTATTGTTAATTGGCTGGCTTAATAATGAGCATTATGACCATGATTCAGTTTCTTGGAGAAGTTTATAATATTCCATTAAAATTAAGTTATGTCATATTTTTGTAAAGTATGTGCTACTGAGGAGTCCTGAGTAGTGTCACTGTCCTTCACCACTAATAGGGAAATAATGTTATTTTCTGCCAATGAAGGAACAAAATCTGGAACTCCATGTTTCTGGAGACATTGAAGAGCAATCCACAAATAAGTTGTCTGCAGTGTTCATTGAAGAAGCTTTGAGCAACAAATTTAATAGTATGAAATGTCTCAGAAGTTAGAGATGTGTGGGAAACAAGATTGGAACTGGGCAAGGCAACTGACTAGAGAATGTGGGAACCCAATATTTTGAAACAGTAAAGTGCAATAAGAAAGAGAAATTTTGAATGTAAAGTTAGTTCTGCACATAAAACAGTGATTATTGAGAAGAGGAATTGTTAGAACATGTTGCACTGTTCTATAATAGCAAACGAGGAACTGACAATAAAATTGTATTTACTATCCACAGTTTTCTTTATTGAATACCAAATGCAATCAGTAAAATTAACAGGATTTACAAAAATTGGAAAAGTGTTTCAAGTAGCTCAAAAAAAATCTCAAAAGATATTACCATGCATACCAGCCTGCAAATAGATGGGTAATTTTTTCTGAAACAGAATTAAATAAAAGAAAGGTAAAGGTAAAATGGAGATAACTTTGTCCCAGTTCATACCATGAAGTCAAGTTGAGGAGAAGAGTTTTAGATCCACTCATTCATAACCTCGGCGCCAGATGGAGGTGAGTGGCCAAGGCATGAAGCAGACCCATTCACCTTCATCAAATGCCATGGTTAAGAATGAACTGAACTAGACTGCATGATATGTACAGGGAGAAACTTTACCACATTAAAGTTTACAATGTAATATAATGCCTTAAACCCTGAGCAGCTTACAGAAATAGACAATAATCTTTGTAAAAATGATTACTGATAGATGCTTTACCAAAACTTACCCCACTGTATCAAAGTCATGTACAGTAAGAATTGGCCTGGTATGAGCCTCAACTTACATGTAGACAGCAGGCAGTAAGGCCACTCTTGTAGCCCTTAAAATGATAAAAATCACTCAGGGAATTTTCAGGATGTAGTATCAACAGAAGTTTTCCATCACTTGAAATCTGTAGAACGAAGTATACCTCCTCAACGGCACTGTGCTCAGGCTGAAGTGCCTCTGCTGTATGTATTTCACTCTGCCTAACCCCATATACATTCAGTAACTGAGAGAAATGTTTCCTCAACCTATTCAAAATACTTTGCAAGTCTCTGACCAGACATCCCTTCTCATCCTTTGCTATATTAGCTCTCTAGGGTGGAAAACTTTCTTGAATTCATGGATGTGCTCCTACAAGTCTCTGATATGCTTGTTCATTGTTTAAAGTCCATTAATTTTTTCTTCCAGACATTTCCTCCTTTGTTCCTGGTATGTCTACTAGCTTCACATCTTACATGATACATATTGTGTACATTAATTTGGTTCAGATCCCATAACTACTGCATTGTAGCCTGCATTCTTTGAATTAAAAATTGTGAACATCCTTCATCAAACCATGGTTTGTGCTGCTTCCATTCACACAAACCTAGACTTTGTATAGCTGAGACGTTCATATTGGCATAAACGTTTGTGTTCTACGTTCAGGCGTAATTGGTTATGTATATTATATTATATTGGGCTGGGAACATCCCTGCCATTATATCTCTCCAGCATTCACACATGGAGTTGTGAATATGATCGGAACATATTTACAATAATGGTGTCATAACTGCTACATTAAAAAAATTAACTTTATTAAAATCTCACTTATCTTAGTTCAGTGGAACAAATGCTGTTCTACGTTATTTAATATAGATGGTCTGGCTATGTGAAGTGGGCTGAAGTGTGAATTGTTTGCAGCTGTACAGTTTGATTTGTACCAACTCCTGCAACACAAATACTGGTAATACACAAGTAACTAATACTTAGAGAGGAATGGTCCAAATTTTCAGGTCAAAACTTGACTCAATATTTTTTTCATTCACATTTGATTTTCCTCTTCGTGATTGTACACAAAATTTCAGCTTCTGATATGCTGTATGAAAGCACAGAAATGTTCCCGCAGTTGCAAGTGTACATTTCAGATTCATGCCACTGCACATGTGTGTGGCAGCAGTGTACCTAATAGTAATGCATTATGCACAGAATGGCAAGAAAAATTGCAAGTTTTATTTTGACATGAAAAACTAGATCATATCCTTATTTGCATGATTCAAGTAAAACACATTGGGATTGCTGAAACCTTCTTTTTAGCTGTCAAGTTTTATGTAGTGAATCCATTGCGTTGATAATATTACACATACATGTATATCTAGTTGTTATTCATAAGATAAATGGTTCATCCTTCAGTGTACTGTAATTTCAGAGGCTACTTGCTGCTTGTATTGCAAGAATCCAATGAGAATAACACACCCAGAACAGTCTTTTTTGATGACTGGTTGACCAAAGAAGTAGAAAATCATGTGAATGGAATTTACTACTTTGCAGCTGAATTTGATCCGGTGAGTCAGTATTAAAACTACCTTTATATTAGCAGCTAAATTAAATGTTGTGACCATTCCTAGTTATGTTTGTCATAAGCCAGTGTGACCTGTGTTCAAAAATTGTCTTATGATATAAGGTGTGAGGAAAAGAATTTGGGGATTCTAAGTGTCTTATATTATCGTTGTTGCTTTATTTCATTCCAAAATGGGTTTTGGTTGAGAAAAATCATGCTGAAACGCAGTATGGAAGACTGCACATAGATGGTAGGATCAGGGAAGGATCCAGGTTTTGTGGAGCCTGAAGCTGATACAATTTTTATTGCCCTCTTTAAGAAAAAAGAATGCTAAATTATGAATTCATTATTAGGTACTAAAGTGAATATTTATTTCAAATGAGCAAAGAAATCACAACAAATTACACACTTAAACAAGCTGACATATATCACAAACATAATGAGATCCAGAAAAATAACACAATATGTTTATAAATTAACTGCCTGACACATCTCTGTAATACTTATAACTGTTGCAAAATACCAATATAGTCAACAACTTAAGGTGCTGTGGATGCAGTTTTTTCTCTGACGTGATTAAGGGAATGAGCTGTGCACTGCACATATTCTGTGTACTTATTTATGTTTTTAAAGAGTGTTTGCAGCCCTTTGTCATAACCTTTCATAACAGCTGCATGGTCATAAGACCACAAATGTTGTTCAGTGTCAAGTTACAGTTGTCCAGAACTTGTTTCACTTGGTTGAATAAAGTTACAGACAGATGGTTTTCAGTTTGCAAAAAAGGTAAAAACAGCTCATAGAGTTTACTGTTGTAACACTAGTGCACAGTAATCACCAATTGATCAGTGTTTGTCACATCCAGTGTAGAATCTATAATAATAGAGTAGTATGTGGTGTCTGGTTTATTTGTTTGATCAGACATCAATAAATGTATCCCCAACTCAATTTCCCATCAGCCAGATTGCAAAAATTCCTGCAGCCACTCCAATGCCACCTGAGATTATGGGAAGTGAAACAGAGGAGAAGTCAGAGTGGAAAGAGACAGCAGGCTGAACCGATTGTGATTACAATATTTTACTTTTGCAAATTTTACAAAAATATATGATCAAGTGAACACATTGCCTGGGCCCCTCCTAGGTCCTTGGAAGGGGCCCTGAAGCTTAAGATTAATTAGCTTCATAGTAAATCTGCCTCTGGGTAAAAAAAAAACTGAAACATAACTCGGAAGAAGAAGGTACAACTGTGAACTGGCTCACTAAGAAATCTCTTGCTTCTGTCGAGAAGTGTCAGCCGCTTATGAAATAACCTGTATGGTGGAGTTTGTTATAGGTTTTTTTTTTTTTCAAACCGATATTCTCCTCCCTTTGTCGGAGCTGAGCAACTTAGAAGGGCTAATTTGGTGGGTAATGACACACCCCCTGTAGTAAAATATTATGATTTGGGGAATGTAATGAATAAAGTTGTGACATACAGAACGTTACAAGCCACAGCCCTTCATTCTCCATTTGAGATGTATTTGCACTTTATGGAGTGTATATTAAAATCTTTCTCTATGCATATGGGAACTTAAGAATAGCTGAATGGATTTTCAAATAATTTGATACTGTCAAATTTCATGAAATAGTTTCTTGCCATTTGAATTTTTGTTCATATCAGATAATTTTAATGAACACTGTACATGAAGGCTTACATGCATTCTTGTCCACCTGAAATGTTGCAACATATATGTGTACATTTTCATCAGCCATCTGTGTGCATGCACAGTTTATGACAAGCTCATTTGTATTACTGTTGCAAAACCATGAGGGGGATGTGTGGAGCATCACATTTCCATTCTTAGCAAATGGGCTGTTGGGCTGTTGGTTGTTGATCAGGTATGATGAATAAAATGACGGCAAGACATAATATTGCATTACTGGGGAAAACAAAGGCAGCGTGACATATCCAACAAATGATCCAGAACTGCCTCGCATACTACATTGTATGATATCTTTATCTTATTATACTATTCGTCTCTTTATTATTTAATGATACCAAATCTGAAGATATATGCCTTCTGGGATGTTATAGTCTGTCAACTTGTAAATGGTTAAACAGTCTGGGTCAAGCAGTCCATTGGACTAGTGGAATGCTTGACTGTGACTATGAAGCCAGTGTTATCCTTTGATACATAAGTAACCTTGTACCAGTCTACATGGTGTAACATACCAGAAGCCTTTAATTGTAAGTAGCCTTGCTGTAAGAACCGCAGATCCCACACAGTACAGTTTCTGATTGTAGACGAATAAACCTGCCATAATAATTATATAGGCATATTTTTACAAACTTGTTAACTTTGATTTTGATGTTCTGTTAGGCAGCAGAAATTGGCATTCATGATACTGGTGTTAGTTTTGTACTTATTTCCTTGATGAATCTGTCGGAAATGGAAATGACCTTTAGAGTTCTCATTGAAGACTTGACCATTATTCAGCTGCTTGAAACACTCTGTTCACAAGAACATGTCACTGGATGCTGCCCTAAACTAGTTGAATCTAAAACACATGTTTAGGGCATTAAAGACCTCCCAGACAGAAGGTTCCTTATCATAGAAAATTCTTGAGGTTGAGGGATCTTAAAGCTAAAGACAGCCCACTGTCAAATCTCTGTTTACTTAAAACACAGTGGTGACATGGGGAATGTGTTTAATATTCTGTAAAACCATTCTGCAGTCTTTTGATATGGTTTACACTGGCCTATTGTCAGAGTGTGAGGAGTACTTAATCCATTATCATATAGGAAGTTTCTGTAGTAAAAAGTGAAGTACTAAGATATATGATGCCTTGCAAATTAGTAATTAGTTACCAAGGTCCAGAAGTAGCAGGCTGTCTTGAAATATCAGTAACTACTTACTAGTTGACACAAATTATCCAAGAAGACTTGCAGGTTCAGCAGCACGTGTATGAGAACCATGAGTTTGCATTGTGTAGTATCTTTGTATGTCCAATTGAAATGCTTTCACTGAAATATCTCTGTTCTTTTACTAGGTTGATCTTGAAGAGAATTCTGAGGTCCTTGTTGGAAGTGGACATGGCTTGAAGGTGGGAAAGTGGGGTGAGATGCAGGACCCAAAACTGGAGAATAAGATGGGTTACCGCTTTGGTCTGGTGCTTATCCTTGAATACTTTGGGGTTCACAGTGCAGGATATGCAGCCACAGATGTTTTGCATGTAGATTATTAAGTGGGCTGGAACTTTTCCTTATTCTATAACACAATCTGTAGCCCTGTAGGAAACTGAAAGCTTGTATGTAGTTCCTTTTTCAGCACAAATATAAAAGTTTTGAATAAAATTTGTAATCTTGAAATGAACTCCATTTTAACAGTTATGACAGGCCTGAAAATGTCACCTTTGTAATAAACCAACATGATTACTTTAGTTTGTTAAATCCAACAGATATCTCAGGCTTCAGTTACTGCAACATGAATGATATGTGCCACTGCATTGCTTTCACAGGAACTTTCAAGATATCCCTTCATCTGAACTCATTATTTTTGATGAATGACAGATTTAATGCACAATATGACCCCATGACCTGTGACCTTCCATTATTAGTTTATGCAGATTTTCTCTCCTTGCAGTTGCTTATGGCATAGAATAATGTGCCGCTGTGCAACTTATGTTTTCTGGCCAAGTAGGAGAATCCTTATTAGTTTGTTGATTTCTTATTGATTGGCTGACTACACTGTGGAGCAAGTGGTTGTAACAATATTAAAACTTCATCTGCTAAATAATCCGTCCCATATTATGCACTTGTTTGGCAGCAGTAGCTTTCTAATGTGATTTAATTTAGTGTTTGGGGCCATCAGTGAATGAAACATTTCTTGACTTCTCATAACAGTCAAAGCTGACTGTTCATAGGTTTTCATCTGTGTGAATTACACATTATCTAGGAAACAGTTTGACAGATATATGGATGCT
>Ga0123355_10010779_pt1 | contig 14050 bp, 13 predicted proteins | sample TergutEmb28metaG_3_FD_89872 | JGI IMG/M metagenome (GOLD analysis project Ga0123355, IMG submission 89872) | Embiratermes neotenicus P1 segment gut microbial communities from Petit-Saut dam, French Guiana - Emb289 P1 | ecosystem: Host-associated > Arthropoda: Insects > Digestive system > Gut ... | reverse complement strand
CAAGTGAGACGCTTTTACCGTCAACGCGGCTTGAGCTCTTGAAAACGATGTAGGAGAATCGAAGAACGTTGTTGTCGAAAATTCCGTCTGCCAAACAGGCATTTCGGGAATGTTCGCCGCCGCTTCTCTGAACTCTCTGAGGCTTGTGCCGTCTACATAGTCGGGATACGTGTAACCGTTGGTGAAGATTAAGTCCATTGACGCGCGAAACGCCTCGTTCTCAGCAAGAACGTGGAACTCTTCGCCTAACCAAGTAACGTTAGAGTAAAGCGCTCCACCGCTCGGGCCGCCGAGCATTATATGCCCGTAACCCGCTGCGTAAAGCGTTTCTCTCATAACGATAGAAACCCTAATATACTGCTCCATATCGTAAACCATCGACTGATAAGGCATTGCGTTCTCGGGCTCGTTCATAAACGCGAACGCCGTCGGCGCGGGCAATCCTCTAACTCTCGTGAGGTAATCAAAGCACGCAACAACCCAGTCGGCAAATGCTTGCTCGTATTCCACCAAAAGCCGCGCGATTGAACCGTCGGCATTACGTCCGGTTATATCATTGTTCGTTTTCATATGAGGAGGCGGCGACCATATACTTACCAAATAGTTAGTAACACCAAGGTCCATTGCCGCTTGAATTGAGTCGGCGAATATGCCCAACACTGTATAATTCAACGTTCCGTCGGGATTTCCTCCATAACCCGACAACTCAATTCTAAAATGAGTTACGCCTAATTCTTGATATATCGCTCGCGCCGCCGCGGGTCTTGCTAACATATTCTCAGACGGAAACGCGGTAAAAACGCCCCAACCTTGCATAGTGTGCCTAATGTCGTCCGGCAAAAGCGTAATATTTACCTCCGGTAAAGGCCTCGCACTCGCCACCAAACTCACTTGAGTTAACACTATCGTAATACAGATAAGTGCGATAAAAATTCTTTTTATTGCCTTCATTCAAATCTCTCCTTCTCGGGAAAATATTTATAGTCAAACCGATTGAAAATGTTACTGCGTTTCTCTTTCTGCCCAAATTCTACAATGCAACGGATTCATATCCGTCAAATTATCCCAAATAAATAATGCTACCTCATCGCCCGATTGTTCGGTGATGTTTGTCGGAAATTCGTTAATTCCGCTGCTTAGATAAGTGTTTGGAATCACGTGTGCGCCGGTAATTACTCTCAAACCTCCGCGCGTTGTGTACGTTGCTATGATAATCGCGGCGGGAGCGAGGTTCGAGCCGTGATTAACGTTAATGTTCGCGCTGACTACAACTCTATCGTTTGAGTCTGTGGTATAGCTCGCCCCTAACACCTTTACCGTTCCGAGGATTTCCTGCCAACTATACTCGAACTGAAGCACTCTGGTGTTCCAAACAAATATTATCCATTGAATTCGCGTAACCGAATAAAATTAACAAAACTATAAGGAGATGACTAACTAATGCCAATCAATTTTTCCCCAAATCAATGGGATAAAATCAAGAAAGATTACGAAGCCTGGTGGAACGGCGAACTCGACCGCCCTCTAATACACGATGTGCGCCGAAACGTGGTTGACCCGAGCGTTCCGAAACCTTCAACGCCGCTGTTATCACAGCAAACTGTAACGGATTTATCAATCCCGGCAAAAGATTTGATTGAACGTTGGGATTACGAGCTTTCAACCTACGAATTCGTTGCGGACGCGTTTCCGCATCTTAATTTAGACTGCTTCGGTCCCGGAGTTGTCGCGGCGTTTTGCGGCGCAACTCTTGACAATTCGGCAGGCAGCGTATGGTTTCACCCGCCGGCAGACGTGCCGATTAAGGATTTGAATTTGGAGTTTGACCCGAACAATAAATGGTTTTTGCGAATCAAGGAAATCTGCCAAGCCGCAAATGAATTTTGGCAAGGTCAAGTTTTGGTCGGAATGCCCGACTTAGGCGGAACTTTGGATATTTTGGCAACATTCCGAACTTCTGAAGGATTGCTCTTCGACCTTTATGACGAACCCGAAGAGGTGAAGCGCCTAACTGCTCAAATTCAAGAAATGTGGTATCGCGCGTACGATGAAATCAACGAAATTTTGCAACCGGTTAACCCAGGCTACGGCGATTGGGGACGAATTTACAGCGCAAAACCGCAGTACATACTTCAATCCGATTTCGCATTTATGATAAGCAACGATATGTTTAAGGAATTCGCTCTGCCGACCATAAAATACGACACCGAGCGGCTCGACCGAGCGGTATTCCATTTGGACGGCATGGGAATGCTTCCTCATTTGGACGACTTGTTGTCGCTACCCGGAATGGATTGTATCCAATGGTGCCACGGAGCCGGAAATCGAAACGAGTGCTGCGCCGACTGGCCCGATGTTCACAAGCAAGTATTGGGTGCGGGCAAGAAAAGCGATATTTTTATAGCCGACTTAACAGGCGCAAGGCATAACGTTATGGTTGAAGTCGGTTACGCATTAAGGCACGTTGAATTAGGGCGAATGTTGTTTTATTTTCAAGAATGCTCGGATTATGATAAACCGCCTTTTGATTTGAACGGATTTAAGTATCATCAAATTTCTGATTCCAACGAAATAAGGAACGAACCGGGAATAAAGGGCGACTTAATTACCATTCTTAATGAAATTAAGTCCGGCATTGCAACCCAACGGAGTTTCAGGGGTGGCGTATGAAAAAATCACAAGAAGAATTTGAAAAAAATATTTTTAGATAGCGAACTTGAAGAATCAGTATGTGCAAATTTTGCACATACTGCCGAAGATGGTAAAACATATGCAGAATTAATCGTAGAAAAAGCCGACAACGACAAGGAAAATATGAGCTTAACAACTTGGAAAGATGCCCCTTATGGAAAAATTCAAAAATTTGATGCTTCTGTAGCTAAAAATTATCTTAGTGGAACAGAAATCGACTTTTTGAATAGGTTGGTTACTATGTATCTTGATTTTGCCGAGATGCAAGCAGACAACAAAATGCCTATGACTAGGATTTAACGTTTTAGGCATATTTGAGGACGGCAAATGTGCGTTGAACTTTCTTGAAAAGCATCACGTTGACGTTATTTTATCTGATATTAAAATGACTTTCAAAGGCGGACTTGACGTCGCTCAACATATTTATGAAAACAAAATTCCCACGCGTGTTATTCTTATAAGCGGATTTCAAGACTTTGAAATCGCGCGTACCGCGCTGAAGTACAACGTTGTTCATTATTTGCTTAAACCCGTCAACTTCGTAGAGCTTAAAAAAACCTTTGCCGAACTTAAAAAAACAATTGATGAAGATAAAAAATACAAACAATTGATAGAAACAAAACAGAGCCAAATCAACGAACTTCTTCCTCTGTTGAAGAAACAATTTTTTGTGGACATCACTTTGAGCGGCATGCGTGACGAAAAAGAACTTTTGTCCCGAATGAAGCACCTTAATATCAGCGACGAATATCTCGACAAAAAATGCTGCGAAATATGTTTTAGCATCAAAAATTTCGAATCATATTTGAGCGATTATTGGGAGTACACCGGTGAACAACTTTATACTGCTATTCAACAAATAGTGTGCGACGAACACGCTTTAATTGAATGCACACCTGTTCGCGCAAGCGAGCAAAAACTATATTTCGTTTTGTTTGACAAAAATCATTGCGGTGATGATTTTACTAATGCGGTTAATACATTTTTTGATGACGTTGTTCGTAATTTAAAGAATATTTTAGCGTTGGACGGTAGCTTTTCAATCGTGCGAATGGCTGAATCTTTAATTAAACTTTCTCATTTGGAGGTTTTCGCAGATGAGGACGGCGCAATAAGGATTGACGAGAGTATGCTTGAGCGGCAACGGCTTTTTATGTCTTATATCGTAGATGGTGATATTGACGGGGCGAAAAATATCCTTAATTTCTTTATTTCGCAATGCATGAAAGAAGGAATTACTGAAACCCAAAGTTTTTTGCTTGACACTTTCGCGAAATTGAACATTAAAATTTCCGAAATGATTTCCGATTCTCGCATAATATTTCCGCTTAAAAAGCTTACGGAAGTCAAGCGTTTTCAACTCGTCAGACTTGACAAAATCGGCAGATATATTTTGGTTAGTTTTGTATCAACCTTTGAATGCTCACCTTTTGTCAAAATTCTGGTTTTTAGCCTTTCGGCGATAATATGCGCCGATAACCGGTAGTTGATTTCGTTCTCGAACTGCTCTGCATTCATATGTTTCACTCCTATTTCCCGGTTATGAACCGCACAACGTTCCGTATCATCGCCGCAACTTCCGCGCGAGTCGCCGTATCATTCGGACGGAAATTCCCGTCTCCGCCGCCGTTGACGATTCCCATTTCAAAGAGTTCGTTGATAGTTTGTTCCGCCCAATGCCCGTTAGTATCGTTAAAAGTCGTCTCTACAACCCCTGTTTCGCCAACTTTTCCTCTAAATTGTAACCGCTTAATCTCCGCAAGCGGAAAAAACTGACCGGGGCAAGCGTTCGACGTATGACCGGCAAACTCGTTATGCCCTCTCACCGGAATATCGCCGTAAATTCCGCGCAGATGCTTAATCAGCCATACAAGCGCGTTATACTGAACGTCGGGCATTTCACGCGTTGTATCATAATTTCCATTCACGCCGATTCCAATTGTGGTCGAGTTGAAGTTCTCGGTATGCGCTCCCGAGAACTCCAGCCCGCGACCAAGCCAAATTGTGCCGTCCAAATCAACGACAACGTTGTACCCGATACCGTTCCAATTTCGTGGCGCGGAACTGTGCGAATTATGCACTTCTTGCACCGTCATAACGCCAGCGAAGTGGTGAATCGCGATTGCGTCAGTCCGCGTTCGGCGCGACCGAGTTCGCGGAAACGTCAAACGTGGGTCTTGAATTTTGAAGTTCATCATTTTTCCTCCTTAGATTTTGGTTTTGTATCTTTTTTCGTACACATTATTTTTATATTTTCGAGGCAATCAAGGAAGCATCTTGATTTACACGTTTGGAATAATTCCAGTATACACCATTCCGACACTTTTGTAAAGTCCGATAGTTAATTGATATTAAATTCTCGGTTGCACTACCATCCAAACAGTCGTGCCGTTTTCGTGAACTCCACCGCCGATTCCGGGCGAAGCTCCCGCTCCGATTGCGGTAACGTCACCGCCGGTTATGATAATCCGACCACGCGTAACATCGTGATTGCCGACCGAAATAAAACCGCTTGCGCCGATTCCCACACCTGTTCCGTTGTCGTTTTGATTTGTATGAATTTTAATTTTTTATATTTTCAATTGTTGACTTAGCTTAAAATTTATAGTATTATTTAGGAATGAGAGGATTTTACAAATGTCAAATCTAAAACGATGGTACATATACCAAAAAGAGCGATTTCCGTTACTCGCATACATACCTTTGATGTTTACATTCGGGTTTAGTTCGGTCAGCTATTCTATGCACTTGAATAATCCTTACGCGAGGTTATCTGATGTAAATGTTCTGCAAGCGGTTACCGCAATGGTAATTACGCTGTTTTGGTTTATGCTCATGCGGATTGCCGACGAACATAAGGATTTCAAGGAAGATAGCGAGTTTCGTTCATATCGTCCCGTCCAGCGCGGATTGGTAAATTTGAAAGAACTTCGTATTATCGGAATTATTTTAGTGTTAATTCAAATCGGATTAAGCGTTTGGGTTGATTGGCGATTGCTTGGACTTTTGGCGCTCGGATATATTTGGTTCGCGCTTATGTCGATGGAATTTTTCGCGCCGAAGTTTCTCAAGGCGCGGCCGACTTTGTACTTGATTAGTCATATGGTGATTTTGCCGTTCATAGATTTATACGCAACCGCGGTTGAGTGGTTGCCGCGCGGCGGCGTGATTAGTTTCGGAATCGTGCTGTATATGGTTTCGAGTTTCTGCGACGGAACGGTTGTGGAAGTCGGGCGTAAACTTCGCGCGAAAGAAAACGAGGAATACGGAGTTGACACATACACACAAATTTGGGGCGCGAAACGCGCAACGGTCGTTTGGTTGATTTGTCTAACAATCTCCGGCACGAGTACGGTTCTGGCAGGGTTTCAAGTGCGTGTCGGTTGGCAGATATTGTGCGTGCTTTCGGTGCTATATGTTTATGCGGTTTTTACAGCGGTGAGATTTGCGTTCAATCCAACACCGAAAAACGCGAGGATTTTCGCTATTCTTCCCGGCGTTTGGATGATTTTAATGCACGCAACGTTAGGGTTTTTGCCATTTTTTATATAAGGAGATTGCTATGAAAAAAATACTGTTAATTCTAATAAGTTTGATTTTAATGTCGGCACTCATTGCTTGCAACAACCCTGTTGAACCACCAACGGAAGATTATCAACAAGTATTGCCGTGGCAGGAAGCGTATATAGCATTGTTGCGACAATACGAAGAAAAAGGCGACCGTATGTTTTTTCTCTTACACGATTTTGACCAAGATGGCACGCCTGAATTGATTATAGCAGGTGAATATGAGAATATTCTTTATGATAAAGTCTATACTTTTGAAAATGGTGAAGTGTTGCGATTAGAATATGGCGAAAGTGTAGAGGTTGCGAGCTTTGCACTTTCTGTGAACGGCGCTGTTTGGGAACCTCCGAACAATGCGCCGGGGCTTGTAACATATCTATCGGGCACATCTTCTCGTTGGGGAAGAAATTTATTTTTAAGTAAAATAGTAATTTATGAAAACAGTTTGGTTATAGAAGCTTATGGTAGAAGACGGATTGACGTTGTCGCTCTTCGTGACTTGACAGAAAATTCTATTGAATATACAGATGCCGATATTCAAAAACACATTCATTGGTATATAAATGATAATGCCGTTTCCGAAGAAGAATTTTATCGTATTTTTGGAGTAGTGTTGTTTGACACAAATGAATGGATTCATCCCGTAAGAATTACTGAAGATAATATCCGTGAAATAATTATGTGAGGTTTTAATTATGATACACACAACCAAAAATTACGATATATCCAAAATCGGCGGCAAAGCGGGAGCGTTGGCGAAGCTTTCTTGCACCGTTGATAATATTCCCGATTGGTTCGCTGTCGGCGTTGATAACGCAAGTGAAGATGAGATTTTACAAGCATTACAAGCGTTCGGCGATAACACTGAATTCGCTGTTCGTTCAAGCGCGACCGACGAAGACGGCGCGGATAATTCGTTTGCGGGGCAGTTTGAAAGTTATCTCAACATTCCGAAATCACAGGTTTGTGAATACATTCAAAAGGTGCAAGGTTCGGTTAACAGCGAGCGTGTTGCGGCGTACAAGCGAGAGCGCGAAATTAGCGGCGTTTCCGCTCCGGCGGTTTTGGTGCAACGAATGATTAAAGCTGATTGCGCGGGAGTTGCGTTCGCGGCGAATCCGATTACGGGAAACACTCGTGAGTGTGTTGTTTCCGCTGTTCGAGGACTTGGCGATAAGTTGGTTGACGGCAGCGAAAACGCTGATACATATATTGTTGAGAATAATTCTGTTACAAATCGTGAGGGCGATATTTTAACCGACGAACGAATCCTCGAAATCGCTAACCTTGCCAAACTTACGAGCAAGTTTTTCAAACGCTATCAAGATATTGAATGGGCGATTGAGGACGGAAAATTATATCTTCTTCAATCTCGTCCGATAACTTCGCTTCGCAAATTCACTGCGAAATCCGACTACATTAACATTTGGGATAACAGCAATATCGCCGAGAGTTACAACGGCGTGACAACGCCGCTGACGTTCAGTTTTATTCGGCTTGCGTACGAGCACGTTTACCGTGAAATGGCGAGAGCGTTGAATGTTTCGGAGCAAAAAATTGAGGAAAACGATTATATTTTCAAGCATATGTTAGGGTTACACGGCGGGCAGGTTTACTACAATATGCTGTCGTGGTATAAGTTGGTCGCGATTTTGCCTGGATATAAGCAGAACGCAAAATTTATGGAGCAGAAGATGGGAGTTAAGGAGGAATTGTCTGACGAGGTTCGCAAACTTCTTCCATCGCCGTCGGGTGGAACGCTTGTCGGAACGGCGTTTAGGCTAATTCGTCACTATCGAAAGAACGATACGAATGTTAAGAATTTTTTCGCCTTGTTGGACGAAACGATAACAAAAGTTGATTTAAGCGAAATGTCGCTTGGCGAACTTGCGGCGTATTATCGCTGCATTGAAAGTAAGTTGCTTAAACATTGGGACGCGCCGGTGATTAACGATTTTTATTCGATGATTTTTTATGGAATGTTGCGCAAGAAATTCGCGAGCGATGACGAAAATAAATTCAACGCTCTGCTTTGCAATACGGGCGATATAATCAGCGCCGAACCTGCGAAACGCGTCCGTGAGATGGCCGAGATGAAAGTTCGCGGCGAGGATATTTCGAGAAAAATCGCGGAATACTTGGAAAAATTCGGCGACCGATGTATTAACGAGTTGAAATTAGAGAGCGAAACGCTGAACGATAATGCTGACACGCTTTACAACGCGATTGACAGTCTTGCGGCACGCATTTGTAGAGGCGAACCGTGTTCGCCCGTCAGCGATGTTGCTGAACCTAAAATTCCGCGCAACCCGATTTTCAGATTTCTGCTTAAAAACACACGCAAAACTATACGAAACCGCGAAAATCTGCGGTTTGAACGCACACGAGTATTTGGACAAGTTCGTAAAATTGCCAAAGAAATTGGTATGCGTTTGGCAAGTTTTAACGCGATTGCTGAGCCGAATGACATTTTTTACTTGGAGATTGACGAAATATTAGGCTACATCGAAGGAACGGCGACAACAACTGATTTGAAAGGCTTAATCGCGGTTCGCAAGTCCGAGTTCGCCGCTTACGACGGGACGCTGCCCGACCGATTCGACACGTTCGATTGCGTTCACTTGTCGGCAAGGCATATTAAGGAATCGGACGAAGTTGCCGCCGGCGACCGCTTGAGCGGACTTGGCTGTTGCCCCGGCGTTGTGCGAGGACGAGCGAGAGTTATTTCTGACCCGAAAGATGCGACAATCTTACCGGGCGAAATTTTGGTCGCGCAACGAACCGACCCGGGTTGGATAATGTTGTTTCCTGTTGCGAGCGGCGTTTTAGTTGAGTACGGAAGCCTTTTATCTCACGCAGCGATTGTTGTGCGGGAAATGGGAATTCCCGCAGTTGTATCGGTTAAAAATCTGTTCGCTAACGTGAAAACGGGCGATTTGTTAGAGTTGGACGGCGAAAAAGGAACGGTGATTATTGTTGAAGAGTGAAATTGAGCAACGAGCCAAGTTTGATATTATTCGTTACGCGCAGGTCTGGGAAGATGCCGACTTGCTAATTGAAGCGTTGGACGTGCAACCGACTGACGTTGTTTTGTCAATCGCGTCGGGCGGCGACAATGCGTTCGCGTTGCTCGCGCAGAATCCCGCAAAAGTGTACGCGATTGACTTGAGCGACGCGCAAATCGCGCTTTGCGAGCGGCGAAAAGAGATGTATCGCACGCTCTCGTGGGAAGAACATCTCGCCGTATTGCAAAGCGAAATCCTACCGCAAGGCAAATTCGAGCGGTATTTTAAAATGTTTCGCGAGAAAGTTCTGCCGCTGATTCATACACTAAAACGGATTGACCAACTCGTTGCGCCGAAAAGCGCGGAGGAACGCGCGAAATTTTACGATAAAGTTTGGAATAATCGCCGTTGGAGATTGATGTTTAGGTTATTTTTCTCTCGCCGCGTTATGGGAAAACACGGGCGAGATAAGGAATTTTTTAAGTTTGTCGTGGGTTCGGTTGCCGCCCGAATTTTATCTCGCGCGAAACACGCGCTAACGAACCTCGACACAAGCGAAAATCCGTATTTACACTATATTTTGTACGGCGAATACAAAAACGCGTTTCCATATTCAATGCGGCCTGAAAATTACGAAAAAATCCGCGCGAATCTTGATAAAATCGAATTTCGTAAGCAGTCGATTGAGGATTTTATAGAAAACTATGACGGCGTGATTGATGCGTTTAATTTGAGCGATATTTTCGAGTATATGTCTCAGGACGGAATGGATAAGTTGTACGACAATATGTTGTCAAAATCAACGGTCGGAACGCGTTTCGCGTACTGGAATATGCTTGCGCCAAGAAGCGCAAATAATTCTCGAATAGAAACAGACGAGCATAAAAACAGGGAGTTTTTGCTAAAAGATAAGGCATTTTTCTATTCGGCATTTTATTTGGATAAGGTTGTGAAATGATGAGGGCTGAATTGTCGCGCAAAATTATACATATAGCGATGGGGCTTTTTGCGTTGTCGTTGCCTTTTTGGGTTCCAAATCGAATGTCGGTTGTGATTATGGGCGTTGCCGCAATTGTAATTTTACTGGCTATGCGGCACGTTAAAGTGCTGCGTAATACTATCGGCAGACATTTGTTCGATGTCGGACGAAAATCGTACGGTGAGCTTTACTTCGCGTTTTCAGTTGTAGTGATATTTCTTATGCACCAATCGACGTATGAATATCTGATTCCGATTTTGGTGCTAACATTTGCGGACAGCATTGCGGCGTTAGTGGGCACGAGTTACGGGCGATATAATATGGCGCAGAAACAAGAGGACGCGAAAAGCTCCGAAGGCAGCGTGATGTTCTTTATCGTTGCGTTTATATGCGCGCTCGTTCCGCTTCAGCTTATGACCGAAATCGGTCGCGCGGAAGTTCTTGTTATCAGTTTTTTAATCGGGATTCTCGCGGCAATGATTGAGGCGGTTTCCACAAACGGCAACGATAATCTGCTTCTGCCGCTTCTGACGTACAGTTTCGTGCGCGAAAACTCATACTTAGCATTAGAATCGCTATTTGCCAATTTCGGAATTATGCTGTTCTTTTTGGTTGTGATTTTATTCGTATATAAGGTTATGAACATCAGCAAACTTTCGATTGCTTACAGTATGCTTGTCGGCTATATTGTTATGATTCACGGCGGTTGGGAGTGGATTTTGCCGCCGCTGATTCTGATTTTATCGTACGGAATTCTGCCGATGATGAAGTCTGCAGAAAAGCAGATGAAACTTTCGTATAAGGTTATTGAGTGCAACACTATAATCGGAGTGATTTGCTTATGGATTGCCGTGTTTTTGCCGCAACATCGGGAGATTCTCTACTTAGCATTTTCGTTCTCGTTCGCGTGTCATTTAACAATCAACACATACAGTAGATTCGTAAATTTCGTCGGCGCAAATCGCGCGACGGCCGTTGTTTGCGGACTTTTAAAAGGAATCGTGTTTATCGCGCTTCCTACTTGGTTGATAACTCGGATGAATTGGATGATTCTTGCAATATATTTGGTATGCTTAGCCGCGGCAATGCCGTCCACAGTGCGGTTGAACAAAAAGCTGAACTACAAAGAAGTAAACGACAAAACCGCTCGCGCGAACAAAATTTTAGTTGGAACTTTGACGGCGATTTTCGTGGCAATCATAATTGCAGGGCAGTTTGGAGGAGTTTTGTGATATATTTAGACAAAGGTTATATCGGCTGTTTTGAAATGACGGATTATGATTCGGGCAAGCGGCAACTTGAGGAATATGTCGCGCAGTTGAAATCTGCCGGACATAAACGGATAATCGCTCCGATTGACGGCGACACTTGGCATAAATATCGGCTTGTGAGTTGGGACAGCGGCGCACCCGCATTTCCGTTAGAGCCGCAAAATCCGATTTGGTATAATGATGTTTACTTGGATTGCGGCTTCACTCCGCTTGCAAAGTATTTCTCGGTTGCGTTTCCTATACCTTGTAGGGGCGGGGTTAGCCCGCCTGTTGATGAACGCATAGCCTACAAAAAATTCGAGCCGTCCGACTTGAAAACAATATACGATATATCGCTTAACGGATTTGATAAGAATCTCTTGTACGATGAGATAACTTTTGAGGAATTCAGCAAGTTGTACGAACCGCTGTTGCCTATGATTGACAGCGATTTTGTGTTGATTGCTTACGTTGACGATGTTCCTTGCGGGTTCGTGTTCGCCGTCGGCGTTGGCGATGTTTTTATACTTAAATCCATCGCCGTTCTGCCGGAATATCGCAAGCTCGGAATCGGCAACACGCTGATGAGTAGAGTGTTGCTTGCCGCTCGGGAAAAAGGCTTCAAAACCGCAATCGGCGCATTGATAATTGACGGCAACATCTCACATCATATGGTCGAAAAATACGGAGCGAAAAAAATAAGGGAGTACACTCTTTATGAACATAATTGAACTACTGAAACCGAGCGAAAAAATTGCGCTAATTCAAGGGAATAAGCAAATAACTTACGCCGAATTATTGGAGCGCGGCTTGCGTTATGGCGCAAAGCTAAAGCGTAAAGGCGTTGGCGCGGGCAAGTGCGTGCGATTATTCAAGCCAATGTCGATTGAGCTTTACATTGCGCTGATTGGAATTTGGAGCATAAACGCCGTTCCTGCGTTTTCGTGGAGCCGATTAAAAGTTGACAAACTTGGGCAGATTGACGGCGAGCAACCCGCGATTTTAACTTGCACGAGCGGCTCGACAGGAGTTCCGAAAATCGCGGTACGAACGCACGAATTTCTTATTAGGCAGTACAATGTGCTGAAAGAGCATTTGGATTTTGGCGAAAATCATATTGATTTCGGGACGCTTCCTGTTTTCACGCTTGCGAATCTCGCGGCAGGAATGACGACAATTTTGCCGAACAAGAGTTATCGCGGAATAAAATTGCCGAACAATTTGGATAAAATCACCCGCGCGATATGCTCGCCGGCGACATTTCAACGAATGATGGACGCATCAGATTTGCCGAACTTGAAACAAGTATATCTCGGTGGTGCGCCTGTATATCCGTCGTTGCTTGAAAAAATTCGCAAAGATATTGACGCGTATGTGGTTTACGGTTCGACCGAGGCAGAGCCAATTGCAAGGGTTAAATGGAATGATGTGACCGCCGAAGATAAGGCTTCAATCGCAAGCGGCGCGGGATTGTTGGTCGGCGAAATCGTGCCGCAAATTGAGTTGCGGATTTCTGATAACAACGAAATTATCGTTAGTGGTGAAACGGTGCTGAAAGGTTATTTCGGCGGCGTTGGCGATAGTGAAAATAAAATTCGTGAGGGCGATAAAGTTTGGCATCGCACAGGCGATGCCGGATATATCGACAAACAAGGCAGGTTATGGTTGACAGGTCGGGTCAAGCAGACAATCCATGACGAGTACGGAGTTTTGTCGCCGTTTAGCGTTGAGTGTGTTTTGGACGCGCATTTTGGAATACGCGGCGCGGTTTTGCTACATAATGGCAAGCGAACCGTTGTGATAGATAAAGATGTTGACGTTGCGGAGATTCTAAAGCCATTTGGAATCGAGCAAGTTATTAAGGTGAAAAATTTGCCTATGGATAAGCGGCATAATGCGAAAATAGATTATGCGAAATTGAATAGAAAAATCAAGCTTTTTGGATGAAATTTTAAAAGGCATTAAATATTCAAATACAAAAAAAGCACACAACATTTGATGTTGTGTGCTTTTTGGCTCCTCCTGTTGGACTTGCGTCGCATTCGGTTTCGGGTTGCTAAACAGCGATACAGGAAAGATAGCCGTCAAATTGTCCGATATCCATCAATAAGCGGAACCATATTTTCTCTCCAAACAAATATTCTCAACTCGTGACCACTATCACAACTAATCAACGAAATATCGTTCAACAAAATATCAAATTGTTGTCGTCTCTGCGCTTGAACCGTCAATATTTCCCCTGCTTGAAACCTTAAATTGTTAGCGCGTAACGCGGCGATAACCGTTACTTCGGTAAGCGTAAGTCCCGGGTCGTAAACTCTTAAAACCCATTCGGATGTTTGGGGTAAATATATAAGTTCAGTAGTCACGGAACCGTAAAGCGGCAACACGATTTCCGGTAACGCGCCGAACGGAAACGGTCCGACAGCAACGGCGTCAAAGTTGGGCAATACACCGTTAAGCGGAATGTTGCGGTGCGCGCCAAGTTCTGAACCCATATGTCCAACATGAATTCGTCCGTTCAATACATTTAAACTTGCATCATTCAGCGTATAAGT